>Ga0209671_1001805_pt1 | contig 18628 bp, 17 predicted proteins | sample WorMetHERISLAND2_2_FD_187401 | JGI IMG/M metagenome (GOLD analysis project Ga0209671, IMG submission 187401) | Marine gutless worms symbiont microbial communities from Max Planck institute for Marine Microbiology, Germany - Olavius geniculatus... | ecosystem: Host-associated > Annelida >...
TGATGCTGGGGGGGGGCAGATGCCCCGCAAGTGTCAAGGCCAAAGATCAAATATCAGCTACTTTACAAAGGTTCATTATTTCCACGCAGGCAATGACGATCAGTGCAAAGCTTGTAGTGCATTCTGTTGTTGCTTAATTCGTTCATTTAAGCCATGCAATCAGTCACTAGTGGCTGACTATCACATGCAAGTGGCACATTTATCAGAGAGGCAGCATGCCTTGAAGCCACAGCCGGCAACTTAGTAGGCAGTGTAAGTGCAAACAGAGTACCACATCGGAGAAAGTTGAGCAGATATTGTGCGCTGGTGAAGGTGGACGCTCTCAGTGAGCAGTCTCCACAGCAAGCCCTGGTGGCCACGTGCTTATCTGAGGTCAGATCAATCAGGAATGGGCCACGTGAGTCCAAGAGACACTCTGAGAAGTGGGCGGGGACATTGGGAGGCAGCCTTTTCCTCTCGCCCCACTCAATTAGTGTCAACTGACTGGTAAACGGTCATAAACTGTCAACCACGACTCACTGCCCAACAAAAAGCTCTTTACTGCACCCTATTGAGATTCTCAGAATTCTCGAATTCTCAATGGGCGAGAAATATAATTCTTGAAATCAAGAATTTTTTTTGAAGTCACAAGCGAATCGAGTTTCGTTAACATCCTTACTTAATACACTGTATGTTGTGTACCTTTGGCAGCTTTACTTTTCTTTCTCCTCTCGTCATCGGGTTCTTTTGGAAGAGGCTTCATGTCCAAAGGATTGTTTGCATCCCTGCAAATAAGACCAAATGCAAATGTGAATAAAATGACCCAAATTCCAAGCTCACAAAGCAAAGCGACAAAACAATTGATTAGAATGCTGCCAAAATGCTGATTATCATCAACAGAAGCTTTAATAAACTGTACTTTGTGCTGGTGAGACGAACGGGTGGAGCTGGAGGCTTGTCGTAGTCTTCGAAATCTGATGACATTTCTAAAATAAACAACAAAGAACTAAGCATAAGTATTTCACACAACAGCTACACAACATGACAGACATTCAAACCATAATTAGCCACATCAAACCAGAACTGAATGGCAGCAGAAGAGAACAAAGTACTTTCTAGTTAAAAATTTCTGCTAATTTGACCCACTAGCATAGTAAGCTGCACTTCCCAATGCACCAACAACAGCTTCTTTTTGTACGCCAATCCAGCTGCAAACAATACGGACTGCGGTCACTATGCCACCTTTGGTGGTCACTTACTTTCACCGGCAAATCCACCATTACATTTTGTGAAAATCATAAACGTTACAAACTACACACCGTGTGGTACTTAAATCGCAGAATATATCTGTATTTCAGTAATAACTACAGCATATAACACCAACAAGACAAACAAGATTATTAACTAAAAAGATTATTCAACCGAAGTAATAAAGTAAACAACACTGACTAATTCTTGGCTGGTTCTCAGCGTCCGAAAATCAAAAAAAGTGTTAAATTTCGGAACGCAGGCATTTGGCAAAAACCCAACCGACAACCAGCAAATTTTAATATAATGAATTCATCTGCTTTTTTATTTTAGTCTTTACCCACCGAAAGCCGTGGTCTTCAGTCTTTAAGTTTTAACGCTTAATCTTCTTTTTTTTCTAGGATGTTATTTTTGGGCTCATTCAGTAAAGTTTGGCTGTTGTCAGAAAAGTTTGATTGGCAACACAGTGTGTGTATGTAATATTATATTATAATTGTTGCCTTTATGTAGCAATTACATTTTTTTCCATCATAGACAGTCGGCTGTGGATATGCGTGATCATGTTTAAACTGTTAAGCTCGAATTGCAATCGTGATTTGCGTCCGTAATATAATCTGCTGACCATATATCTGCTAGCCAGTGGCCATTGCCAGCCTCCTGTCATAACGCACAGAATGGGAGGTACAAACAGTTCGAGTTCAAGAGTTGCCAGTTACTTGAATGCAGCTCATACTGGCAATCTGGACAAAATGTTGGAATTGCTACAGTCCGGCACTGTTGCGGCCTCTAGCACCAATGCTAATAGACTCGGTGCTATTCATCTGGCAGCGAGGAAAGGTTACACGGAGATTGTCAGCGAGCTGTTACATCGCAACGTTAGTGTCGATGCTGTAACAAATAACGGCAACACAGCTCTGCATATTGCAGCACTGGCAGGACATCGGGATTTGGTTGCACTACTGGTTAAGCATGGTGCCACGGTTAACGTACAGTCAAAGAATGGGTTTACGCCGCTGTACATGGCGGCTCAAGAGAACCATGTCGACATTGTGGAATTTCTTCTCAGTCAAAAAGCTGACCCTGCTCTTTCTACTGAGGATGGTTTCACTCCACTGATGGTTGCAGAACAGCAAGGTCACACTGAGGTGCTCAGGTTGCTAGGACAATAGTTACAGTGTCAGAGGTGTACTGTTAACTTTCTGAGTTATTTTTCCAGTCACAGATATGCTGCTTTCAGTCTACTACTACTTCTGTTTGCCTGTATATAATTTTGATGTTGTGGTTGATAATAGTTATCCAAACGTTGACTTTTTGTCAAGGCAAAGACTGAATTAGAATGTTATTTATTGTTGAAATCGTGACCAGGACTTTATGCAGCATTAAGTGTTTTAAAGTAGCACAGCTAAATGAGACTACATAAAACTATGCTGTCAGACACTGTGAAAATGATCAAGTTGCAAAAACCTAGCAGTGCAATATTTCCGAAAGGATCTGCACTATATTTGGAAGAGGAGATGAGTAAGCGAGTAGGGTTTAATGTCCCACTCCCACCCGACACAGTATAGGTCGTTTCGGGGACGGCCTTTGCAGGCAATTGCACACACACATAATACCGAAACAAAAAGTTTTTAACCTTTACAAAAAGTTTAATCTTTATGAATCGCAAAGCACAAAAAACGACCTAAACCTAAAATTGTAAAAAATGCAGATTATAATTATCATAGTTTGGTGTTATTTTTCTTCATAAACCTGCTGGTGGCTTGTTCAGATATGTGCTATTGTGCTACGTGCAAATAAAAGTAGGTTAATTCTGTCGTTCTTGCTATGGGCCATGGGAAACGAAGATATTAATCGATTTTATATGCATACTTGTACTTGCCACATGGGTACAGCATGTTTATTCTTTGTGGCTATCAAGTCGACTGTAATAAAAACAACTCTGCTGATTCCTCAGAAATTACGGGCACCATTTGCCCATTCCTGTTTGGCTGAAACCAGGGCCAGATTTAAACACGATAAGCTTTGTCCGAAAAAAGTGAGGCCCTCACACAAATTTTGACATTAATGTGCAAAAACTTACTGAGAATTCAATAGACAATTAGTAGTGTACAAGATGTGAGTATTCTCAGAAATTGTGCAAGTACAGTCACAATTTTAATAGCAGAGCATAAACAAATATGCAGCAAATGACAATACAACTTGAACCATGATGATAATATTAACTCTAACAGTTCTGCAGAAACTCGGCCAATCATTATCCCTTTGAAGGAAGGAAATTGTTTCACCTCTGTCTGCCCATCGATAACATTTAACTGCATTACCATTCAAAAACATATGAAGAGATTTTCATTAAACTCTTAACTTTTTTCTAAAGGTGGCGAACAACTGATCAGTTTCTGGTGGTGATTTCAATCTGTCAGTAGTGAGCTTTGGACTTTCCGAAATCTAGTGAGAATGAAATTGAAGAGTAAATTGATGTCACTAATTGTTAATGTTACAACTCAATGATTAGAATAAATCTTACTTAGTTATTATTGCTAAAATATTAACCAGCCATCATCACACAGTACCTATACTAATCATCATTTAACTTCATGAAAAATATCTGGGACATAGCCAAGATTCACCAATAGTGAACACAAGTAACAATCAAACAGGCTAACAAAGTAAGGGTATTTGGATGAAAAAGATTCCCGGTTGGAGACCCAATCTGATGTGACTGAAATAACTCCAGAAAAATGAAATAACATTTATTTGTGTTGCTAGCCATGAGGCTAAAAATTTCGGACTTGGCCTTGCACTTTATGCCCCTTTAACATTGCAGTCAACTAGGGCCATCCTGGAGACGACTTCTCCCATTCAGTTGAATGGGCAGTATTAATGTCACACAATGCAAAAGAAACATCAGTGACTTGTTAATACCTAGCTTTGGCGATTGTGGGCCGACATGGCCTATAAACCTAAGGAAGGGAACTCGTGCAAATGATTCATCACATCGACGTATATACTGCCTTATGTTGCACGATACAAAATGGTCAACTACATTCCCTAGATTTCCAGTATTCACAATACAGCAGTAGTAAGCCGAGTCACACAGTGCAGCACTGAAACAGTAAGTACTATCTCATTTCATCAGCATCCAGAAGGCAAATGTACAAGCAAGTCAGTTGGTCACTGAAAGAACGGATGCCTCAGTGCTTCAGAGAGTGTCAGTCGATGCGTCGGCTTGTAGTGGAGCAGCTTCCGAATCAGGTCAAACAGTAGAGTGTGTCGCTCGTCAGACTCCGACCTGACATAACGCTACAGACACAGCACAGCAGTCACACAGGGGCATCTGTCCCCCTAAATCCTTGGAGCAAGTTTCCCACAACTCAAGGCGAGGTGCCAAGAACGAGGCGCACCATAGGGGGAGGGAAATAAGGAGGTGGTATTCCTCTCCCCAGCCAACTAAGGGCCTGGGGGAGTGTCGTGAGCTCTTCCAGTCGGATCCAAAACAGCCCCAGCAAAAACGAATTTGGTGCATTCTAAGTGTCTCACAACACTTCTGCTTGCAAGATATTGTAAGTCATGAGAAAAGCATCTTACAAGCTGAAGTGCAATATGCCACAAATATCAATTTTCCCCAAAAAACTTCCCCCTATTTTTCTTGGAGCATTTGCTCCCTGCAATCATATCAGCACAGTGGGACATGGTCAAATCAAGTTAGTGTGTGAGCAAAAATAATTGCCGATAACTCCAGTAATAATTAAAACTTTTTACAGTTAACATTACACAAATTAACGACTCGTTGTTAATTTCGATTAACAGCTACTGGTTCTAATTGCCAAGAAATGCACAGTTTTGTTGAGCAGATTTGCTAAGATGTTCAAACTTAGTCATCTATTCATGCCAGTTTCTTATAGATCCTTTGACACCCGATATTTATACGGGAAATGGATGGCATGTTCAAACTGTTACCCAGAGGGGCTGACACTAATATAATAACAAAAATTAGGAAATTGAGGGACCTCAGAACTTGTCAAAGTGACCAAAAAGACCTAAATTAGGCCTAATACGAAACCAAATGTCACGACCATCCACCTTATTGTCATTATTGCTTCTGTACATGACCATATTAGACATCAAGAATGTGAATATACTAGGCATGTAATAGTTCAGTTCTAAATTCTAAACTGTTCACTGTAATATTATCGACACAGTTGTGCTGAACACTGTTGAAATGTGTCCATCGTCCAGACCGTACTAAAATGCCAATCGGTCTTCGGCTTGTTAGCAAAGTGCTCCAACAACGTAGCCTTGCATTTATCAAAACGTTTTTGTATTAGTAGTAAGTATGCAAGTAGATCACAAGAAGCCCTAGCACATTTTTGTTTGAATATAAACACGACATTTAGTCAGGATAAGTTGAAAAATAGCCAATTACACAGAGATAGGGACCACTTTTTGAGAACTAGGGACCAAGTGTTTAAAAAAGGGACTTTAGGGGACTGACAAATGATGGCAGATTTGTTACTACATACTTCAAGTGGTTTGCACTGTTGTCTTACAGCTCGACCGTCGTGGCTATGTTCGTCCCAGTTCAACCGATCGCCAATGAAATATCGACTCTTCCTGTCATCAGTGACAAAAACAAAAAATGTGTGTACTAAACTGATTACACTCCACATGGAAAGCACAGCATTACCTGGAAAACTTTGGCTGACCTACAGAACAATAAGCAGGATAATTGTGGGTAAGCCAGAGGCTGACAACATGGTGCAGTGGTTTAACAGCTGTGTTGAGGATCACACTCCATCCATATACATCGTTTCTAATTTTTAAACTCCCTCAAGAACTACAACCAAAGGTCAAAAAAATAATAGTAAACTGGGAAACCATTTTGTCAGCAATTCAGCATCTATGAATTTCTCACTACACACCAGTCAGAATGGCCAGATTTTTTCGCAGTAAAGTCCATTGTCTCTGTCTCACAGACAGTGAATAGTAATATTAATAATAATAAGAATAACGGTCCAATTTCTATACTGTCATAGAGTCGTAACTTCAAATTCAGAAGTGCAAAACAACAAAAGCTTATCTACTTTAAGACTTAATGACACAATAACACTAACTGCAAAACATAAAGCAATGCAGCACTTTACAAATATGCATTCTAATGCATCACTACTGGCATCACTAATGTTGCTGATACTACACCACATCTCAGAAAAAAACAGTCAAAATTGTTTTTGTCATAACTTTGTCAAATTTTTACTAACTTTAATAACCTTTGGCATGTTGATGGCTAAGACGTCGAAATTATGTAAGGTGCACTCATTTTCCACCTCACCTAATTTATGTCAGTGCACTACCATGTGAAACATAAATGCTCCAAATTGTTGCATAATGCTGAGTTGCTGTCTCAAGTAAATGCTGTAACGAGTTAATTAGGCACGAAATACACAAAAATGTAAATTATTTAACAGAATTATAAGTTTGTATAATAACTCGCTTGAAAATTAGAATTTATGCCAAAGTGTACTCCGCATACAAAGATGCAATGGCTTAGATGCAATGCCAATGGCTGATAGCAGAATCAACGATCGACTGATCAAATGCATTCACTCATCGATTAGATGTGTTTTAAGCTCGTCAGCCAGCTATTTTGTTGTCTGCTGTTTTCAGCATAAAATATTTAATACCTCAAAATTATTAAACCACGTCACACCTCTGTCGAATTGATGATGCAAAGATGAGCCATCTGATACAAATAATCGTCACATAATGTAACAATTTGGAGCATCTGTGTTTCACATGGTAGTGCATTGACATAAATCAGGTGAGGTGGTAAATGAGTGCACCATACATAGTAATATCGTCTTGGCCATCTTTGTGCCAAAAATTATCAAAATTTGGTGGAAATTTGACAAAGTTATGCCAAAAACAATTCTGACAGTTTTTTAAAGACACGGTGTACTAACTACTATACATCTAGCAACTAATGCAACATCTACAACCTCGAGCTTTCATTTAGCCACCCCCATTTCTTCAGAGTAAGCCATGAGGGAAAACATTTGAAGATTAGAGCAGCAGGTTTTTCTTCAGGCGAGAAGTCCTACTATTAACACAGCAATATTATCACTAGCAGATGTACACAGAAATCAAACATGCTACAATGAATGATGGCAATGAAAAATATCAGCAGAAACATTACATACTTGGTTTCACGAATCATGGATGCAGGAATTGGTCCCAGGACTCGTTCCATGATTGCCAGGTGCTCCAAGTTGTCATGAGTCTAGCAGCATAAGACAATAACAATGCAGACAGCCATCATAAGCTTAATCACCATGTCCAATAAAATAGTGGTAAAAGTCAAAAAAAATATAAGCTGTAATACACTCTGACTAAATGCTACTTTGATACCGATGCACTCCATCTGCCACAAAAATTGCTCAAAAATGACCCCAGAGCATCCCAGATGCATCAATGCTAAACGTTTGGTTAAGTTGTGTTTTCTAAAGTCACATACAAAACAACAGAAATGAACAAAAATAAACTCAAAGCTTTCGTTTCAGCTTATTTCCTTTTGCTTCATTGCGATGTCTGTTTTTAGACTAGACTCGCCTATTTTTCTTGCAGCTAGGTCTCGGGTCAGTCAATATGATTTCTGTCTGTTCGCCGGCTACACTCGCTGCAAGCTGTAGGCCCAGTGCCACAGGCTCTGGCGCTATAGCAGCAAATTTGTAGCAACAGTTATCAAAAACTGGGATAGAAAGCGTTTGAAAACTGCTGTTTATGAAATAACTAAGGGATCGACAGAATTACTGAAATGATGAAAAGAAAGTAGATACATCAAGTCAAAGATCCATTGTAAAAAAATGCACGGTTTGGGCCATTAAAGGAGAAATTAACGAACAAGGAAGGACTCTACAGTGCGTTCACAATTGAATGATCAAATAATGGCAGTAGGCCAACACATCTAGCCTATACGAGGGGCGTTTAAAGTTTTGCAAGTTGATATGTTAGACTAAAAAACTTTTTAAAATTGATACACCAATAAAACATATGTTTCTTCAGAACACGCATGAGGTTAAAACGCATGTGACGTCATTATAATGTATGATGCCATAGAGCGTTAAACAGGAACGATTTGGAGTGCTAGTGCAAACAGCGTAAAATTAAGCTAGCTGTTGCACGTCATTTCTCCAGCCTACAGGGTGCGGCAAAAAAAGTCAAGCCCTAAATTTTTTTGCTGTTTTCTCATCAACCGTTTGAAATTTTAATTTGAAATTTTACCGCGTTATTTACTGAAACCTTTTACATCTAACTGCCAACACAGAATGACACAGACAGAGAATGCAAGAGAGAAAGCAAAGTCAGCGAGTGGCATGTGATAGTCGACCTGAAACATTGTGTGTCCTGTATACAGCTCAAATATGATACAGCCGATACTCCACACGTCACATGGATATGACCAGCCTAGCTCTGTAACAAGACAATGTATAAAAATAGTTCAGCAAACATATACACGGCTAAATACAGCAGATGCAGGTAAAGCAAGAAACAATGCAACACGAAGCATCAAAAATACACAGTGTAAAATATTATGGTACTGCTATGCTATAATTAACTAGTAATAAGTTTGGAAGCAGCCGAAATGTGGTTCCTATGATGGATGCTGCGCATACCTTGGACAGATCATGAGACCAACAGCGATGTTCTCAATCAAGCCAGTGCCGAGAGGCATCTGTTAAAGACAATTGGGAAGGAACAAGCAGAGATTTGGGGGCACGTCATGAGGAAGTCTGAACTAGAAAAGCTAGTCATCAGCAGCAAGTTCAGGCAAGAAAAGGCCAGGTAGACTGAGCACAAGTTATCTCACTAGCTTGAAGTGGATCGATCCTACAGCAAGTGAGAATACAATTATCCTAGCAACTGCTTCAATAGACACATGGCGCAACAGAATTGCCAACGCCCGAACCGGCAACTAACGATGACAATGACTGCCTCAACTATGTACTGGACAATAAACAATTTTCTTTGACAAAACTCCCAACAGTATCCCAAATCTTGCTCGGTTTCCCAAACTTTCACCAACCAATAACTAGTTGTGTGCGGAATCTGTTGAAAATTTTGGTTTTTAAAGACCGACGTTGAAATTTTTAAAACCGAAAACGTTCCGTGGTACGTTTTTTTAAGAATCTAAACAGGCCACTGGTTTTTTTGATAGTTTCTATATTTTTTATGTCAGTCAAAGTAGCTTTCTTTAGGCTCATTTTCAAAATACTTCAACTGACGATCAGTTAAACAATAACATCAGCCAGCACACAAAGTAGCCTGCATAATTTATGACGTCATACGCAGAGTACAAGATGGCTACCGTGAACAACAGTAATAATAAAGTAACACAGAATACTACACACTAAAAATCAGATGGTAAAAACCAAAAACCAAACCGAAAACCGCGGTTTTTGAATAAACCGAAAACCAAATCAAAAACTAAAGTTTTTTTCAAAACCAAACAGAAAACCAAACCGAAGTCATATTCTGAAAATGCACACGCCTACCAGTAACCACTATAAAAATACCTGACACAATTCAGCATACCGTTGCTAGCACATGTAATTACTTTCAGACAGCAATGCAGCATGTATGTTACCAAGTACAACTTCCGGTGCCCGGTAATGCCGTGTAGACACAATGTGACTGTGATGTTCATCCTCATACGTAGCCGAACCAAAGTCTATGACGCGAATGTCGGCACATTTCACCCGCTTTATGTTACGATCCTGCAACGACACCAGTCAGTAATGTAAAAATAAAATGGTAAAGGTAGTCCGGTGGTTCACAGAGCTCTTTCACCACTCTGTAGTCCGTAGAGGTGGTGCTCATCTCCATCTCCCGGCCCTAAGCCAGCAGTGAGTGCAGACACAACTCAGTTACATGGGTGGTAGGCCAGACCTCTCCCATATACTACCATTTACCTTCCCGGCACTTAGGCCGGTACCGAATTACACTGCTTGGTTAACAGAGGCACATGTGTATAAACAAGGTTGTTACCTGGCAGTGCACCAGGATGGAATCGAACTGTGGACCTTTGAGTCAGTAATGTAATACACTTTAAATGAAGTTTAATTTATAATTTACCTTTAGTTATATAACTAATTTCTTAGTTTTGGTTTCAAGTCTCGTTATTTGCCAATCAAGTCTTTAACAGATTTCTTATTTTCCATCACTGGCAAATTTTGTTTTCATTATTGGCAACAAAAATCGCACATAATAATAATAATAAACAATAATTCTGAAATTCATCAATAATCAGCCTTCAGTGTTTCAATGCCCTTGGCTGAGCAACAGGAACAGAAAGGGAACCTTGCCCGTGCATATTCCGGAAAGGGAACCTTGCCCGTGCATATTCCGGAAAGTCTATTTTTGTGGACTGGTCTAAAAATGAGTGAAATGAAATGAGTGTCTTTAGAATCAGCAATGCAACGCATAGCATTGGACAGAGTATAAAATCATCTTTGCGTCTGTGCATCCGTAGGTCCTACATTTCTTAAGCTATTTTCCTTCCACCTTCCCTTTCGCTTCCCTTCTCCCTTTCTCCATTTTCCTTCCCCTTTCCTCTTTTTTCTTTCCCCTTACCCTTTCTTCTTCCTCTTTTCTTTCCCCTATCCCTTCCCCTTTTCCTCCCCCTTTCCATTTCCCTTCCCTTTCCATTCCTTTTCTCCTTCCCCTTTCCCTTCCTTTTCCCCTTCCCCTTTCCAATGCCCTTCCCCTTCCCTTTATCTTCCATTGCTTTTCTCCTTCCTCTTTCCCTTCCTTTTTCTTTTCCACTTTCCTTTTCCCTTCCCTTTCCCTCCCCGTCCTCTTTCTCTTTCCATTCTTCTGTCTTTTTCTGTGTCCAGGTCTGTGCGTCCAATATTTGAGGCACCATATCTCCATAATGGTGCAAGATAGACGCATGTTCACTATGGACCACCCATAGCAACTCGACCCACGGGAATCGAATGGTCACGTGACCGATGACGTCATGTGACCACAAAAGGTCAAAGGCGTAATCCCATTATCTTTGAGGTGCTATATCTCCATAACGGTGGAAGATAAATGCAGGGTGACGATGGACCATTTATAGTGAATCGAATAGACTCGTGACTGACAATGTCTATTATTTAGTTAAAATAACAGAGAAAGATGAAAGGATCATTGCTGCTGTACAATTTGAAATTAAACTGTTTGATTTTTTTTTCTACCAGTCTAAACAGCTCACTGATTATATTTATACGGACATATACTGCAAACTATAAAATGCATTGGACAGACTCCATGTTCCCCACTGTGGTCAGCCACCTTGTCGTGGTGGTGGGGCTTTGCACTGATGACCCGAAAAACTTTTAAAATCTGGAGGCTAGGAGCTAAGAGCTGACCAAATCTGTGACAGCAGATTCGCTACAGGTTACCTGTGCTTTTGTGCTGGTTTTGGCTTCACAGCCGACTAAGGCTTTACAGCCATTTATTTACGGCTTCACAGCCATTCACGGCTTTGTACCATTACGTGTAACCTTATGGTTACATTCTAGGGACATGCATGGGGCCAAACTGATACGGCCTCAGCGCTGGGCAGGTGTTAAGAGCCTGCCCACCCCGGAGGTAAGGTAAGGTAAGGACTCCGTGTTCGTAAGAACATTATCTTGTTATTTCAATAATCACTGAACGATAACACAGTCAAAGACTCTCTTGCCTTGTGATGAATATGTTTAGTGCCACAGTAGTCATAATCCGAGTCAACAAAGAGAATGTTCTCGGGCTTCAGATCCGTGTGTGCAAGCCGCTGCTCATGAAGAACTGACCATCACAAAAACACAAAGACGTCTAGAGAGCTAGTGGCTACAATGACAGGTCAACTCAGCCACCTAACCTCAGTGGGAAGTCATATTCCGAGTGTACAAACAGAATGTTCTCAGGCTAGAAATATGCATGTGCAAGATGTTGCTCATGAAAAACTAATAAAAAACCTTACACTCACTTGTCCACAGCTTACTAGATCATCAACTTACTATAATGACAAGCGAAGTAATACAATAATTAATTGACAAATAAAACAACAAACAACAGATACACTACACAGTCAGATACAGAAGCTTAGTAGCTATAGCTATGATAATACAGGGCAACATAACAGTGTTTTAACTCGTTGTCATCAGCAACTGCACTTATCACAGTGACTCTTCCACTTTCTGTTCAGGCTCAGCACCAATCTCCGATATTTCACTGATACTTAGCATCATTATCAACAATGCTGTGATAAGTATCTCACACATGTGTAACAGTAAGATAATGAGTGAGTGGGTATGGTTTAACGTCCCACCTGACACAGTACAGGTCATTTCGGGGACGACCTTTCCAGGCAGAATGCACACAAATGCATAGTAATGGAACGGTAAGTTCAGCCTTAATAACAACAGAACAGACAGTTTAAGCTTTACAGAAAAACCTAATATGAAACAAAGTACACAGAAACGACCTAAACCTAAAATTGTAAGAACTCACCATTATAGGTGTGCGTAAGATAACGAACCATAAGAGCACAGTGCAATATGATGTGTCAAAAGATGCACCACCATAAATATTATGCCAACACTATATGCTAATAAATGCATGTTTCAAACATACATTTAACGGCCTGGCAGAGTTGGTAAGACATATGCCTGACTTGACTCAGCGGATACGGCTGGTAATAATTGCGTTTCTGCACAATGCATTCACACAGCATAGACAAACACTGACAGTATGAACTCCATGCCACAAACACACTCATTCATCAGCAGCCTGGTGCAATGGTTTTTACGTGCTAAAACAGCTACTGCTTTCAGTGCGTCTTAGCTATCGCAATTCTGTCTGTCCGTCTGTCTGTCACACGGGTGGATAAGTCAAAAGCTGTGCAAGCTAGTATCACCAAATCTTCACCGTCGGCTGCCCAGAAGACTCTAGTTTCAGGAATCGTAAAGCTTTTCCATAAATTCGAAGGGGGTCACCCGAACGAGGGCGCTAAATGAAAGTGGGTGGGCAAAATTTGCGATTTTTGGCAAATAAGTCGCTGTATCTCAGTAACGGTGCGAGATAGAGCCTAGGTTACTATTAATCACTAATAGGAAGTCGTACACTGGCTCTCGATTGGCGCCAAATTCAATGACCTTGAACACCAAAATAGGGGGTTTTTATGGACTTTTTGGCGATTTTGGCCTGTGACACAAGTCTATATAATTCACAAGGTGGTGCTACGAAACTATCATTATGCGATCCAGATATAGAATTTGGTATTTGTATATTAACTTAGCGTGAACACCCCGGTTTTCAGCTAAACCACTAAACCGGAACTGCTATAGGCTTTTGCGCGTCTCGTGAGCATTAGCTCAAATTTCTTGTACATTACAATCTCAGTCAATAAAGTTGCATCATATCGAGCCTAGTTACCAGTACTATTTGAATAAGTGACTGTCTAGAGACATGTAAAAAAATCTCAGGTTTACACTGAGTATATGATCAACCACCCAGGTCAACTCCACTGGGGTTCACACAGGGCATGTTCACCAGTGCAACCTTTAGGTGTGATCCAATATGGCAGGTGATGCTCCATAGCTCTGAGATGAGTGCCCATGAAAAGCTGTAACCGATCAACCGTTGACATTCATGTATAGTCTCAAAAATGTGAGTATGCTACGATCACCATAGTCATCATCATCATCGAGAAATAACAGTGAGAAATAAATAACTTCATCACTAATCAATAAGCTAGTCAGCATACCATGAAGTCGAAGACACTGAGGCCAAGCATTTCAAACGCAATGCAGATGTGTCCGTGGTGGTCGAACCAGTCCAGCATGCGCACACACAAACTGCATCGACAAAAACATGCAGACCCAGTTTAACATAACATAACGATCAATCAGCACAATGCACAGCCTTAAACTATCAACATCATAAAGCTCCATTCCATTATGCTCGCTTTGCAGCAAAGTATCCAGATTTCATCAGCAGACTTTCCCCAAGCACTGTCAGAGACTAAAATTAGAGCGACGCAAACGGGTTCGTCACGGACTTTGTTCAAACTATCTCAACATGTCGAGATGGTCTGTGTCCGCCACTTTCGTAGTCCGTACGCAACTTTCAACGAAACTTCGGTTAACATCGGCCATAATGGAATTTGGGCTTAAAGGATCAGTATATAGTAAATATAATGTTTTTTAATCATTTATGCGACACATTGCCTATATGTAGACGTACTGTGTATTTAGTCACTTGCTGATTCACTGTGGCGTCAGGTAAATTTGAACAAACAAAACGAAGTAGGTCGGTAACAAATGTTTCTTCTTATTACAAACGGACAAAACTCTTGTATAGCTTGAAACAACCGTGCGTTGGTGGCGAGTTGCCACATTGTTGAATGTAGTAAGTGATTAGGCTTTTCATTTTTTGTTAATTACTTTATGTTTACAATGTGCGGTCATGTTTTGTTTACTATTTGTAAGTCAAGGAATCAAACAATAATTTTGTTATGCTGCATGTGTGTCATGTTTTTGAAAAAATAACATGGCATACAATGTCACAAAGTGTTTATTAGACCAGAACAATAACTTTGATTACAGAGACACATGGTTTAATACAATAATGCATGCTCGATTGCCGTACGTTCTATGGTAGGCCTACTACTTGTTAACTAGCGGTACTCAAATCCAAATATCGAATTTTATTCAAATTCAAAAAAATTCGAACATCACATCCTTATCACAGACACCAATATGCAAACAACTGCAGCCAGACACTGGTTGGCTCTGGTATACCAGTACCGAGTAATTAACTATAACTGAACAAATGGAGAGACCCAATGAGACATAATCCACACAGCCCCTGTTTTACGATATCTATGGCAGGCAGTAACAGTAAGAAGCATAAATAAATATTCATTACTCACTGCTTCGCTGGTAAATCTGATTTCTGAAGATCGGATAATATGTCGACTTCAACTTTGGCAGCATAATGGTACTTCTCAATATTACGAACTATTTTCACCGCAAGCTTCTCGCCTCGCCTACAATAACAAATCTATGATGGCCAAATAAATTTGCCTAACACAAAACATTTAGTAAAAAACTGGCTGATTAAAGGTACATGGACACCAAAAATTATATATTTTAGTGATTTTTCTAGAACTGCATAATCTTCTGACAATTTTGACAGTAATATGAGCGCCCAGTGTTTTGTTAACGCGGAGAAACTTAAATTTAAAGTCAACGATTTACAGACAAGATCTAAATACGTGACGTCATATTGGCTAGGCTGCACAGTGCACAACCGGTGACGTCATCAGCGTGGCCTATCAACATCATGAATAATTAATGACTTAGCCTTATCTAATGACGACACTGGCTGGGCCATTAATATTCATGATGTTTATGGGCTAGACTGACAATGTCACCAATTGTGCTAGTGTCTTGATTTTTTGGCATAACATAATGCAAAGCCATATTTTTGTCACAATCAGGCATTAATTTCGCATATTTATAAAGCTTAAATCAACATATTATATATGCAAGGTAAAATGTCTAACTAACAACTACATAAATTATGTGAGTTTGACCGTGGCCATGGACCTTTAAACACAAATCAAATGTAATAGTAGTGGAGAGTCGAAGAGTCAGTAGTGGCTGAGAGAACATTAACACTGCAAATAAAAATGCATGCATGCATGGTAAAACACCACATAAACTATGTCATGACAACAAAAATTGCGAATGGATCCAAGATTTCCTCTCGTCCAATATTCATATACTTCACCATCGATGAAAAAAACAATGTCTCCTCCACGTACCTTTGTAAGTCTTTGCATTCCGCGACTTTTCCAAAAGTCCCTTTCCCCACCATTTTACCAAGTTCATCTAAACACACACAGATCAAACCAGGAACGTTCTCACAAAAGTGGGAAACAGCTTACTGCAAAACAAAATCTACAAGGTGGGCCAATAAAAATCATGCCACTTTACTTTTGTTTATATCTTCACCAATTATTGACCGATTTTCAAAATTCTTTCACTGGCACACTCTGTGGAAAATTTGCAATTATGGCATTATTATATATCCCATCAAACTGCAAATGCATCTCTACACTACCTTGTGAAATGTAAGTAAAATACACATATATAACAATAATAACAAACATTCTGGTAAATGAAACTAAAAAAACCCAGTTCATACAAACATTGCGGTGAATGGTCTGCATGACTGTAGACTTAGTGGGTCTAACACAGTTTAGTGCTATATGGATAATTCACAGCAATGTTGGACTGGAAAGCTTTTTTTCATTTACCTGAATGTATGTTATTATCGTTGGTTTTTCTTACATTTATATTTCGCAAGGTAGTGTAAAGACACATTTATGGCGTGGGATATCTAACAATCACATTATCGCAAACTGTCCGCAGAGTGCGCCAGTGAAAGAATTTTGAAAATCAGTCAATAATTGGCGAAGATATGGACAAAAGTAGTGGCACGTTCTTTATCGACCCATGGTGTATGAAGTAACTCCAGCTATATAAAACAAGAAAACCATACAAAGCTGTTTAAAGCCACAGTAAAAATGATCTTATAAGCTACATTTGAAAATCTTCACTAGTGGTCTCTGCACCGCTGACTAAGACAGTGGTTTTCTATTTGACTAGAATGTCTCTGGACTGGTACGAGTTAAATCACCGATTTTGTCTCAGTGCAGTGCAGAGTAGGAAGCAAGAGTTGGTAACGTTACGGCTACGAAGAAATGATGATGCGGATTTGTACATCTCTCGAATAGGATGTCTCCATCTTTGTAAATCAGGTGTCCTTCTTCGTCACTCTTGGTTGGCCCCGCGCCTCGATGCTGGTGCTTGCTATGTCTGTGTGTCTGTCGCGATCACCAAACGCCAATGACACAATTCGCCACACAACACCAACGCCCGTCAACAGCATTCGACGCATCGTCGTTCATCGCAGCAACGCCACGTCGGTTCGGACGATTCACGCCAATTCACAATTCCCCGATGTCGATGTTGATGACGATGTTGACAGTCAGTCGGTAAGATGGTAGTTGTTGATAGACAATGTAATATACATCATCGCATCAACAACAGAAAACACTAACGCATGCCTGCCATTACCACCCACGGAGGGCAGATCTACTGCACTAGTCGACCAACTCTAACTACAGCTATAACATATGACGGCTGAATACAAAAAGTGAAAGTGTAATTAGTGATATAACTGTTTGTTTATACAAACAACAAAACCAGCAATACTAGCACATTTTATAAAAGTTTGCACTAAAATTATTGGCTGCAATGTTTCCTCTATCAAACAATCCTGCTTCACAATAGAAATGTGGCCCATTATCCAACATGACATTGGCACATATTTCGATGAAATGCTGTCGATGTGAAAAAAATGTGAGCATCGTGCACATAAAGTAAACCGTGAAAACATTCTTATAAACGGTCAAGGGTGCAGTATGTGGCAAAACTAGAAACTCATTCAACTTTGTAACAGGTTTAACACAAGTCAATGGTTAACCTCTTCCTAAGACAATAGGCCGCCAAAACACGGTAAACATGACTTGTTATATATCATCTACCTCTGTGATCCAGAACATGGAAATGGCACATATAAACACTTATCAAAACACATCTTCTGTTTTGTGGCATAATATGCAGCACACTGGAGGTGATTATGCTGATGCTATATAAACTTATGCTTCCAAAAATAAATTGTAGAATAAGTTATACTGAGCTGTCAGCTTTTACACAATGCCTCCAACTTGTTGCTTACTTTGCTTACAGCATTACCAACTAAATTCATCCTGTATCAAGCCTTAAAAAAACCAGGATGCTGTGATAAAAAAGAAAGTTCAGAACTTGATGTGTCAGTATGACGCAGACATGTTGAATGAGCAGTTTAGAGAAGAACTGCATGATAATCATGAGCCCAGTATAGCCGAACTGTTGAAAATGAAAATTCATATAAAGCAGCAGCATAATCAGTAATCACTAAGGCCCACAGTTTTCCGCGGTAAATTTTGCCAAATTCCAAGGGCCAGTTCGCAAAATTCCGCGGCTCACCGTGGCAAAATTGTCCATATTCCGTGGCTTACCACGGTCTTCCGTTTGTGCGTAAACTAAACTTTATTCTGTTTTTAAAAAAACTTCAGTTTTTGGATGCTGGCATCATCATCATCATCATCGACAACCGTGGGCTCAATGCCCGTTGGTGTCTGGCGCCATTCTTACTATCGCTGCCCACCGCTGCCTATCTAGGGCAGCGTGGCTTAACTCCTGCAGGGTTGTCCCACACCACTGCTCAATGTCATCTGACCATTCTCGGTGAGGCCGTCCTCTTT
>Ga0209671_1001808_pt1 | contig 18621 bp, 14 predicted proteins | sample WorMetHERISLAND2_2_FD_187401 | JGI IMG/M metagenome (GOLD analysis project Ga0209671, IMG submission 187401) | Marine gutless worms symbiont microbial communities from Max Planck institute for Marine Microbiology, Germany - Olavius geniculatus... | ecosystem: Host-associated > Annelida >...
GCCCCCAAAAGTTGTACTTGCGTTAACACCCCCACTTAGAGCCGCGTCAAGTTCCAAAGTTTCGTCGGGCTACACCCCCTAACTCCGAAGTTATAAGCACTCCTTTATTGCATTTTAAGCCAATTTTTGACCCCCCTTTGAAAAAATTTGTAAGGGAGGCCCCCGTCCCCTGTGGGGAGTGCGCTAGTAAGAATTGATCATTCTCTAGCGCGTGTAAAAATTTGGGGGCGCAGCACCCCCTAGGGGCCGAAATATGGTCTTCCGAAAAATGCGCTTAGGGTATGTCAACATGAGCGCCTACAACTTTGTTCGTAGTGGACGGAATTTCACAAAATTTTTTTTGTTCAACGCCGAAAGGATCGTACTTGTCAATGCCATTTAGATTTTGTCGCTATCTTCATCGGTTTCAAAGATATTCGCGGTCAAACTCGAAAGTTGTCGTAAAACGTACTAAATTTTGGACGTTTTTTGTTCTCCCAAATTTTAAGGGGGGGCGGTGCCCCTAAATTTCATACTTGCGTTAACACCCCAACCTAACGGCGCGTCAAGTGCCAAAGTTTCGTCAGGCTACCCCCACCCCCTAACTCCGAAGTTATAAGCACTCATTTATTGCAATTTAAGCCAATTTTTGACCCCCCTTTGAAAAAAGTTGTAAGGGGAGCCCCTGTCCCCGGTGGGGGGTGCGCTAGTAAGACTTGGTGATTCTCTAGCGCGTGTAAAAATATGGGGGCGAAGCACCCCCTAGGGGCCGAAATAAGTTCTTCTGAAAAATGCGCTTTCAGTGGGTACAAACTCACATCTAGATCTCCAATGTTACTGGACCGATCTTCACCGGACTTGTTTCGCCTAACGCTGGAGGAATCGCTGTCGAACGAGTAACTCACCGATTTTGAATATCTTCATCCGTTCCGGAGATATTCGCCGACAAACTTCGAAGTCGACCGAAATCGGGCCAAATTTTGCATGTTTTTGGCCCCTAAAAATTTTTTGGGGAGGCTCCCCCAAAATTTTGGACCGGGATTATAAAATTGAACGCAGCACCGAGCATCGTGCAAAATTTCGCGCCGATCGGCCGACGGAGCTCAGAGATTACGCCAGGAAAAAAAATAAAAAAAAAAATAAACCACAGCAAAACAGAAGTCCTTCCGAAAACTATCGTTTTCAGGCGGACTAACAAACTCGACAAGAATTGTAATTTGACCAATTTCTATAACTTATTAGTTACCGGTACTGTTTCGACATATGAGTTTATTCAAAGATACTAGATCTAATTTAACTGCAGTTTTAGAAATGATGACTGCACACTAGTTACAAGCAGCAGTAACAAGATGAAAGAAATTCAAAACACATGCAACCTCAGTGCTGGTGGTTGAATCTAGGATAAGATACAAAGGTGCTAGCTAGGTTGCAGAACTTTATAAACTGTCTATGTAAACAACAGTGACTGTAGACACCAATTCAGTCTCAGAACTGATAAGTACCGGTACTATGCAGTAATTTGTTAGCATGATAACAATACTATGTTGCCTGTAGTACGTACACACATAAATCTTGCCACAGAATGCCAGCAACAGTAAATAAACAAAAATAATGTGTTCTGTTACATATTTGGAAAGGTCAGTGCTAGCGGTAGATTGGCGATCTCGCACTAGAGAGCAGAAAATTACTAGCGGTAGATCGCCATTTACATAATTACATTTATCTCATTGTTAATGTAAGAATGCAGCCACATTTCTTTTTCACTGCATTACTAAGACTGCGGTTAGAACTGAAATGTTATCAATTACCAAGCTTTAAATAAAATTCATTCAAAAGCACTATAGTTCTAAGTCCATGTTACAAGAAACAGCTTTGGCTCAAGATGGACTCTAATATAATACTGAATAAGCCTGATTTAAATATGTGACAGTGTCGTGGCATGGTTTGTAAACCTTCTACGTCTTCCAGACATATAAATTCTACCATCTTCCCAATAATGTGTCTGCCTGATCTACCTCTAGCAATTTTCCAGTGCTAACAGCAAGATCGCCGATCTACCGCTAGAATTATTGATTTGGATTGACCTGAATTTATTCACTTGAAGTTAACTGAGCAGCAAAGTAACAGAAGCACGTTGCTATATAGTGTTTGCTTACTTTATTAGCCTGGGTAGATTGAGTGGCAGAGACATGTACATTGCTATTCTCTGTGCCAGTCAATGTCTGCAGCTGACCATAAAAAGGTCGACTCACATCCACTATTGAGTTTACCTGCCACAACACAATAACACAAAATATGATGTGCACATTAATATATACCATCATACTCTATACCATACTGACTGACTGACTGACAGACAGACCAATCGGCCCCTGTAGGCAAGCTCAATGAATACCAGAAAACTAAAGTGTGTACAATAACACTTCATTATATGCTAGTCCGTATCCACGGTCCTGCAGTATAAACTGACATCTTGCTGAGTGATACGGAAACAGAGAACAGTGCCAAAGTACTCTACAAGCCTTATGGCTTGAGAAGGACTTTTTGTAATTTTGTATGACCATCGATGAAGTGTACACAAAAGCAGACCTGCAGACCATAGCAGCCAGTCAGAGTGTATTTTGGTTGATTGACAACATCAAGTGGTAGGCAGGAAGCTCCAATCTCTGACAAATCAGCCATCAGCCACTGCTCAAAAACAGCGCTGCATACATCACCATGACTCAGCACTGAGCCCTGAAACATACAACAACATACAGGCTCGTAGCTATCCGGGCCCGACGTTCGCTTACCACCAGGGATCAAAGTGGAAGATGTCAGCTTTAGATCTAATACTGTGTATTTTACAATATAGTATTTTATTTTGTAACTATCTTGGAAAAGAAGTGACCAAGGAATTGCCATTATTCCATACTGGATTACTAGCCCATGACATCCCACTTCAAGCACTGCTTATAGCTAATGTGAACAGGTAGTTTGTTTTTTTCAGTCACATGAATCCAAGGAAATACTAAAGAACAGAATATGCCTGCTGCATATTTCAGTCATATTTCTGCAATCACATTGTTGTTCTATTCGTAGAACTTCGTGTCTGTTCTGTGGGCACTGGGCAGCCTGTTATGCTTGTTTCAAAGTGGGCGTTACCTCGCTTTCTGAATGAATCCATTCAATACACGCTTCTAGCCAGTCGTCAGGAACAGAAATCTTGCGACTATTTAACAACCATGTACGAACATTCTGCGCCTCCTGAACCATCCTAATCTGAATTAAACGTCACAAAAACTAATAAAAACAAATCGAAATACAGCGCCAACCACACGAAGAATATGTAACATGATTTGTAAACACACTGACGTAAAATATTTAATATAGAAATATCTAAAGTCCACTTTCCATCTAACGCAACGCGTGCAACACACGCAACACACTGCCCCGGGTGCACTTTTTGACGCAAATGAAGCAAGCGACAGAAAAACAGGACTCGAGCAAATACGCAACAAACGCAATCGACGCAAGAAACGTACGCAACAACCACAAAGAACAGGACAGTTGCGCGGTTTAGGCTCAATGCAGTTAGGCCTACAGTTAATGGACTAAGTGAGAAGCACTCGCTGTAAGTGGCTTCTATCTCTATACCTGGTGGACGCAGCTTGCGCCCAGTGAAAAAATAGGCGGAAAAAGTCTTCACCGGGCAATCTACACCCTTAACAAAACTTCTCTTCCTTATTTTTTACTTTCCCCTATTTTTCAATCTACACCTTAACAAAACTCCCTTTTTATTTTTTTACTTCCCGATATTTTACTGACAAACTATACTTTTAACAAAACTTTCTCCCCAGGTGGAAAAAGCCCAAAATGGAGGAAAAAACTTGGGTCAGAAATTGGGGGGAAACCTCAACCCAAAACTGGGGGAAGTTGTGCCCGATTTCGATTCCAGATTTGGGAGGATAGAAGCCACTGCTCACTGACGCAACGGCTAAAACGCAGAGATATAGAAACAGTGCTATTTTTACGTTGCATGCGCTGCATTAGTTGCGTTAGTTGCGTACCTTTGCCTTGCACCTGTTGCATTAGATAAAAAAAACTTCTTTTATTTTGAACTATTGTTCGCTAACTTTGCCTACCAAATTGTCATTACCAGTCTCGAGTTGTCAACATGCCTATGTTTAAGTAAGCTTATTTATGAATTGTATACTAGGCCTAATATAGTTGTTGCATGATCTTGTTTCACTCTCCAAAAGTCTCCAAAGTGAATTCCTATGTACGGCAGTGTTTCTCAATCTTTTTGCTGCAGCGGAACTCTACACAAGCGTGAAGGTCGCTCACGCAACCCTATTCAGCGATCCGTGAGTCCATCGACGTGTACGTAATAATAACAGGTGTACTTACTCACTCACTCACTGCTGCGCGTAACCGGCTGTGAGTCGCAGCGCCCTCCACGTTGGCAGGTCGTCGGCAAGGGCCCATGCGTCGGCAGCAGTGAGTCCGGTGTTCCGCACAATCTGACTCATCCATGTAGTCCGTGGTCTGCCAGCGGGGCGATAGGTCTAGGCCTACTTATATTACTATATTTTGATAGAGGAAGTCGCATATTGGCTTTCAAATGACATGAAAATCGATAATCTTGGATAACCTTGAAGAATCATAGTGCACCATGATATGCCAATAGTGCGGTATTGTGGCTAAATGGTAAGTCGTAGGGATATATAGGCCTACAAGCGGATAGGGCGCTGGTAACTTCCAATAGGCTGTCAATAGTAACCATGTCTCCATCTGCAGCGGTTTGACGCAATTTTCAATGGAATGTCTCAAGCTATAAATGGCCGTATCTAGGAAACGGTGGCAAATAGGGCCAACGTTAGGCCTACTATTAATCACTAATAAAAAGTGGCATACGCCCTGTCCGACAAGATAAAAAATCATTGACATTGGATGACTTTGAAGGTCAGTACTGCAACGTAACTGTATGGGCTGTGGCGCGTTTTCCCCAGCAAAGCGTTTTTGTTGTGAGAAAAATTTGCGAAACCTGCGTCAGATATTTGTGTTGGCTAGCGTAGCTATTTTTATCGCTTGGCGGGCGGAGATGCTGAAATTTGTGAGTCGGCGTCAGTCCGCAGATTTTGACCATTAAGGATCCGCTGTCAGTCCGCATCCGCAACAAAAGAGAAATACCGGATTCGCGTCCGTCCGCGTCTGCACTGGTCTGCCTCTAGTCATTAATACGTAAGGTACGTAGGCCTCTACGCGCATAGGCCTATAGCAGATTACCGGTACCAGTGCTACCGTGCTATGCACACCACTTCTATCTGTTTTTAAATTTTCTTAGAAAAAAATACACTCGTCACAAAACAGGATCCGCATCCGTCCGCGTCCGCAAAAAATCCTGCGGATCTGGATCCGCGGACATGACGCGTCCGCAGCCCGACCATCTCTGGGCGAAACGAGCGCGGACCGCGTGTCACCGCACGCGCGACGCGTGTTATACTAGCGTTAATTGTAGCTTTCAAGAGCTGCGTTCCGTTAACATAGCGTACATAGAACTGTGTCACCTCTGAGAAATCGCTTTCTCTCCGTGATTGAAAGTCAGACGCCGAGCTTCGAACGTATAGGCGGTACGGTCGGCTTTTCCTAGCGACAACTGGGCTTCATGTCTTAATGACCTCGTTTTATTTTGCAAGTCGAAAAATTAGTAGTACTAATAGATAATTTAAAGCCTGTGTATGCAAGCATTCGTGCACGTGATGACGTTATTTAATAGGCCTAGTTGATATTTTATATAGGCTAAAGTAAGACAATAACACAAAATATGTTCGTTTGTTAACTATTAATCTCGCAATAAAACATTAACAATATCAACAGTAAGTAATAGATACATGATGCAATATAAGACTAAGACTGCAGAACGTACTTGCAATGCCACGCACAATACTTCACTTGAACGTTCAACGAACAGCAACATATATAGGCCTATCATGCAAAATGTGTTTGAATAATAAATAAATAAATTCAGCAAATAACCATTAACATAATTATGTAGCACGTAAATCACCTCACGGAATGCTAGCATGAGCAACAGCTGTAGTAGACCCTCACGCACGCAGTTTTGGATAAAAGTGACCTAACAACAGTAAACGGGTCGTCATTTAAAAGGGCTGGGGAGTCTACAGACTATGGAGCCCCGAGGGATTTATGGTTTTAATTTTTTCCATGTAAATCGTACCTTTGAAATAGTGTTACTGCTGCAAGAACAATACGTAACATAGACCGAGTCCCATCCTCCGAAGATTACTTCGACCCACCCAATGATTTACTGAAATGACGCCACTGATCGAGTAAACGTTTGCAAAATGAACTCTAATAAAACAATTAAATAGTACATAAATCACGGCGAAAAATGCCAGCAACAGTTATATGCGTAATGCAGTAAACGAATCAGTTCTTTTGACAACACAAATATGCTCATAAAAAGCTACTTTGTTTTGTATTTTTACAATTACAATCAACTCACGTCAGTGACGTAGCATGTCCTGGAAAAGACCACAAAGTTCGACATTTTAAAAGATCTATGAGTCTAATCTTTTTTTAAACTGAATAGTAATCTATAAACCATTATAGTCTAAAACTACTGGCAAAGTGCACACAAGCGTTTAACTTAATTCATAACACAAGCTCACAATCATGTCGAAGTATATACGGCGTTATTGCATGTAAAACAAGAAAATGTTTTGAAAAATAGTTTGCAAACGTTTTATGTTTATTTTACACCACGTAACACACACAATCTATAACATAGTACGATGCTGCGATACAAAACTTGAAGCATGCGCAGAAGACGAAAAACGTGAACGGCAAATGTAGGCTACTAGGCCTATATACAATGTATACGCAAATCACAATACTATTCAACAGCTTATTCATCATCACAGTTTGTTTCGCTGTAATAATAGGAATGTCAGCAGCCAAATTAGTAGTAAAAAGCAAAATACGATCACCGTACATGAACGGACACAGGCTACAGCATTGCGACAATAATAATGACTTTGCGTTGTATGGCGGCCGAGTGTCAACATATTACTCGGCTATCCGAATACCGCACTCAGTTATTGTGGATTTCAATAATTCACTTCACATTGCCACCGCGCAAACCGTCTCGGTCTCGTCTCGGTCCTGGCCTAAAAGGTCTCGTGCCCATCCCTGTTAAAACGTCAGACCTACGAAACTCTTAAAAACATAAGATTTGCCTTTGCCAGAAAATTTTCGTTCAAGAAATACGTCATTTGTGGCTGAAAATTCGCCTATTTTGGTGAAATTTTGAAGCAATTTTAAAATTTTGAGCACTCGTATATTTTTTGTCGAAAATTTGTAACTTCTTGCCAGCGATTTTTTAACCCTCGACGCACGCTGAGAGGGGGGACAATTCAAACACTGGAGGGAAGGGTTAGACGTGTCCGTCAGCCGAGTCTGGTGGTTGTTGGTAGATGCTATTGCCCGTAGTTGCTGATGATGCGCAAAGATGTTCTCTACCGCAATATTGCGCACCGCCACCACCACTGCTGCAGTGTGCACCAGACAGAAACACATTCACAGTAAGCCTAGACCTGCGGAAACAAAGAATTAATCACACGATCAATCGTAGAACATTTCAACGATTAATTAAATTTTAGTCATTAGGCCTAAATTTGCGACGAAAGTCACATCACTAAGAATGCGTCGTATCACGTGATAATTCACACTTATATAATAATTATGTTATTTCTATATGACAAATGAGTATTTTTTCTAATTTAGCGTCGCCAGCCAATTTATGTGGCACTGGGAAATGTGGAAATATGCCTGCCTCAACTTCCAACTGCTTGATTTTTTTAGCTCACTTAGGCGCACAAAAACTTTGACTCCACGTGATTGTCTATCCAGCAAAAATATGGCATTTTCTGTGTATAGCTTTATCGCTCTTTATTCCATGAATTTCATAATATTTTTGTGTTTCTTTCCAAATTATTTTGTCGTAGTGTTGTGCTAATCGCATCAAATCCTCTGACGCCACTCACATAAAAGAAGACCCAAAAATACCACAGTGGGACAAAATGTCATCCAACTGTTCCATCCTCGTATATTAGACCTACAAACGCAAAGTTTAGCCCATATAAACAGGGTCAGATGGTATCTACAGGTAATTCAGTTGAAGCTCACCAATTATTCAGATCGTCGAGTTCAACGGCAAGATCTCTGTTGTTACGACCGCAGCGTCTTTCTAAGTCGTCAACTGCACAATCACGTAACATTTATTAAACCTCTACACAAATTACCTGCATGTATCTAATTATTATGCGGGGGTATTAAGGGTATTGCCCGTCCTTCTGTTTGTCTGTCTGTCCGTCCATCTGTTCCCGTACGGGCTCCTTAACTCAAAAAAAAACAAAAAAACGCAGAAAAACTTAAATTGGTGTAAACGTTCTCGCAGGTCAGAAATAATCAGTATGCAAATTTCCAGATCAAAAAGTTAAAGGACAAAGTTTGCTAAGCTAGGGCTGCACAGTGGTGCGTATACTTAGGTGGTAGTTAGGTGGTAGTTAGGTGGACAGCCGCCGCCGCATATTATGTCAGCACTGTGCCGACATTTCTTGTTGACCTGGCTTTTATTAGCATCGTTATAGCACAAAATGACCTCCTATACCAAGGGCAATAAAACCACTCATTTAGTTACTCGAGGAAATCCTGGGCGGTTGAGGTTTGGCTTAGTTGATAACATCGAAGTTAATCAACGTCGGGCCGGGTTAAACTTAATGGATGACAGGCAAACCATCTCGATATATATCCAGCCACCCAGTTCAACTCAGCCTGGCAATTTCCCTGTCAGTAGGTGAAATGAGTACCAGTGACAGTTGGGACGTAAACAAGCACACCGTGCGATGCAACACCTCCAACTCTGTATCCGCGGACTCGCAGTGTAAGCTGGGGGCTAAAAAGCGGAGACCAGCGTCGCCCTGCAGGACTTGCGGCTCGGGAAGAACTTCACATAATATAACGTAAAGCGGATTGTAACTACCGTGATAAGAGGTTTTGTTGTCGGCGACTCGTCGGTAGATGAAGACGATGAGAACGGTGAAGCCGAGAAGAGGAATTACAACGAAGATCGTCAGCAGCATCATCAGACTCTCATCTCCTTCGTCCTGTCGACCTCCACCGTCCTGCCTCTGATAAGTCGCTTCTGTAGCATATCGCAGCCACGTATCGCAGTGATAGGCTATAGTCAAGTCACTTAATTCGAATCCAAAACAAAACAAAACTATCGCCTGCAGTTTGACAATTTATATAATATGTCCATACTGCCAAAATCACGGGCCCTTTCTGGGCCTTCGGTGAGGGGCTTGGAGCTTCCAGCCCCCGTCTACGTTTAGGGCCGGATTAAAAAATGGGGGACTCTCACACAATACAAAACTTCGTTGCATTATTTTTAGACTGATCAAGCAACTGTCGTCTTAACTTAAAATGAATAACAAAGTAATAAAAAAATCAACACAATTTCTTACAAACCTGGAATTTTGTTGTTATTTTTAGCCGTCTTGGTTTTGGAATGGTAACGCATCAGATGACGATCTCCATCTGAAACACACATTCCCATCATCATTCACGATTATTTTGTGCAAAGCGTCTAAATCTCATGCAACGTAGCAAAACAACAGTGAATGTGCTCACGCGCTATAACGCCGTAATGCGCCAGCAAATAGACGTTACAAAAATCACGAAAATTGACATTATACTTCAACGACAAGATGACTCAATTACACTGGTGCACTGAAGAGCGCATAGCGTCATAACATCGTACCCGTCTGAGATGACAGCCGACAAATTGTAACAATTAAAATAACTATGATAAAAATAAAGTGACAAGATGAAAAAATTTAACAAAAGTACACAACACAGGCAACTGACACAAGCGACACAACAGCCATCCTCGCGTTGAGTAGTTTCTTTCGATGCCGCAAGGGTAGAAAAAAGCGTCAGAAAAATGTTGTGACCGAGTTAGCTGCAGGTAGGCATACAGACACAAAAACGTTGTAGCTCGTATCAAACGTAAGCTTAAATCAAGAAAACATTTTTCTCAGTATAAGAACATAATAATTAACTGCGTTATTATTATGACAATGACAAATCGGTAGTTAAAGCACCCGCTACGGTACTGAAATCGACATCCGTGACGGTTGATGAACGACGAACAAATGTCCGTGTGGCATCCCCAGGAGGCGTTTCCATGGCAACCGTTGCAGCAGCAGCAGCATCTAGTTCTAATGTAGAAATGAGATCTTTAGTAGACTCTGCAGGTGAAATCATCTCAGTAGCTGTAGTGTATGAAGCAACATCGACTGTGGACAACTGAGAAGTTGAACGAAACGCTAAAAACACAACACAATACGAGGACAGCTGAACAAAGCAGACAGGGCAACTGATGCATGAGTTATGAGGTGTTTACACGATCCAGCAAACGTCCAGCAAACTTCCAGCAAATGTATTCAAAATAAACGTGCTAATGCTAAACGTTTGCTGGATCGTGTAAACACCCTATTAGTCAGGCTGCAGATGAATGGACAGACCAACGTCTTTGGGCGACTGCAACTAAAACCAGCTAAGAAGCTGAAACTAACCGTATCAGGCAAATAGTTCCACACATTAATTACTCTGCATGCAAAAAGTTTCGACGAGCGGCCTTAGTGCATCATGTTTGGAAACATGGTATATCGTCATCATCATAATTTTTTAAACAAAATAACGTGTACATGTTACGCGATTGTGTAAGGCATCGACGGCACAATCAGCTGCATTAAAACTAGAATATCATTAAAACATAAACAAACAGTAAAAACATGTTATAATAAGTAGTTTGTTTAGCGTTAAATGATTTGTACTTACGAAGCACCGAGACCGAAGCAGTAGTAAGTAAGTAGGCGTGAACGTTGCTGATGTTGCAGGTGACGATGAAACCGGGAACCAGCTGAATGTCGGTCAGTAGCAGGTGCTCGTTATCAATCATTGACCAAGACACGCCAGCAATCACTGCCTCTGTAACACAAACGTTAAAAGTTAGAGTTGTTCATAGCTCTTCATAGTAAAAAACTCATCTCGGACCTACGGAGCTTCACCTGCCATATGTGACCACACAGTGTAACCTGCCTCGCGACAGTGGTGAACGCGCCCCATTTGAACGCCAGCCAAGCAGGCCGATACATACTTGATCTACCCTGAAGAGATGAAAAGCTAAGTTGACGGTTGTGTTCTGAACATAGTTTCTTTCCAAAAACAGAGTTTACCCCCTCTGCATGCAATATTGTTAGGCCTAAGTGGTATAACCATCAGAGCCAATAAAGCTCAGCTCCATACACTAGCAATCGATTTATATACAGACATACACCACGCTCAAGACAACACCTACATAACACAAAATTTAGTACATGACATGATGCCAAATATTTCAAGAGAAGTTGGAACGACAAGATATTTGTTAATCTCTAACAAATAATAATAAGATTTTTGAGTTGACTGACAGACCTGCAACTGGTTGAGCGTTTATGTACCACGTGTAGCGAGGAACCGGTTGACCTTGACCTTGGCACTTGAAGGTCAAAGAGCCGCCGATCACTGTACTTGTGTCCTTGAGACCGACGCTCAGGGTCGGAGCCTCTGTAACCATAGTGACAAAACACACACACACACATATCAATGCGCATCTAGGCCTATGCAAGTTGCAAAGGAACCATGCACTATCATACGGGTTTTTTTTGTTTTTGTTTTGGTACGTTTCGACCAAGGCCGGTGGTTTCAACGTCCTTGGGATAGATATAGAGCAGTTTAGGCAAAACATTACTATTATTCATGAGTCCTATTTTCTCAACCAATGGTAATGAGCGAAACTAGTTCCAACCTTTCAGAAAGTTCTAGAATATGGCGTAATTCACGTAGATCGCGACTGGCGAGAAAAGTGACTTAAAGGTTCTTTTCCGACTTAATCGACTCGCTGAAAAGGACGAATTGGTCGTTGAATTTGTACCGTCAAAATAGTTGTGAAATTATGATTGTCTCGAAATAAAATACGAAAACGTCTAAACTGTTATGACCGTCTTAATAACAGCATAAAAATCAAGTCTACAATAGTTTCGCAACATCTTGACAAGCCGAGATGTTGCAGATCTTGTTGTGCAAAAAGCCTGCGAATAATCGAACTAATGGAGTATAAGCTTGAATAGGCCAACGTACGGTCGACGGTGAGTAGTACGGTGGCGCGGGCGTCTCCGATCTTGTTGCTGGCGCGGCAGACGTACTGTGCGCTGTCTGCTGGGGAGACTCCAGTCAGAAGAAGACGACGTCCGAAGTCAGCGACTGAAGACAACGAACTCAACACATCACCATCACGTCTTGACCACTCCACACTCGCCGACGGACTGCAAGCCACACCAGTGGCGTCGTCGTGCGTTAAAAGTTGGTAACATCTAGTAAGTTGCAGTTTATCCACAGACAATTTACACGTTTACCATGGCGGAGCTATGGGTGTTCAAAATTCCGATTTTGTTTCTACCTTTTTCTAAAATAGACAATTTCCAGCCCCATAGTTTGCATTTGTGGATGAAAATTTCCCACAAAAATGAAATTTTCTGACCGGCCAAAATACAGAATACTGGTCGATTTTTACAATTCTTTTTCTTGCATAATTCGAAGAAAATGTGCAATAATATTGTCGTTAAAGAACAACCACAACCAAAAAGCGTCGATACATTGCAGTGTGATATGTGAATTTTCAAAAATTGCACTGACAGAAACACAACAACGGCAAACTAAGGGAGCATGAATTAAGGAGAATGTTGCTAACACCCGAGTAAAAACGTCTATAGCTACAGCAGCCATATTATAACGGCAGACAGGCCTACGTTATTGAAATACAGTACTGACTATGCGGCAAATATGCAGATGAGCGTGACGTCATTTCCGGCAAGTGACGTCACTTGCTGTGAGGAGTAAAGCAGTTCCGGCGATCGCCATGGCGTCTGGTACAGTGCTGTTGACAAATAGCGCACAACAATAGGCCTACATCACACTATGCCACGTTTTCCCAGCATGCTATATCTATTATTTACCAGTTGGGACCACTAGCCTACTATGTACTTTACGGCAGTTGTTAGTGCTCTTTAAAGAACTTTTTTATGCTTGGCTGCCATTGTGTTGCTATTATCTGATTTACTTGTTTACCAACAAATAAAATAAATAAATACTAAGACATGCCACTTAATTTCTTGGAGACATACAAAAATACAAAGCACAATAAGCAGTCAATATAATTAGCAAACGAGCCAGAATAATATATCCACAGATTTATCCACAGCACGGCCTATCATCATAGAAATCTATATCCACAGTAAGTTTGATCGTATGACACGGTTTTGATTATATAAACATAAATGTACAAAACATCAGTTTATACGCATATTAACGGCGACACGCAATGACTGACACTTCGAAAACAGCAAAAATCATAAAAAGGTGGTATCACCTAACATCACATCGCCTAATACCCCGTTTACACGATCCAGTAAACGTCAGCAAACGTCCAGCAAACATCGAGCTGGCTCGTCCATTATAACATATAGCAGCAACCGTCCAGCAAATTTCCAGCAAACGTCGAGCAATTAGTACGCGTATTTTGAACATATTTGCTGAAAGTTTGCTAGACGTTTGCTGGACGTTTGCTGGATCGTGGGTATGAGAATTCCCATGGGTATGGGTATGAAATGGGTATGGGAACTGTACTGAATTCCCATGGGTTCTGTGAGGATTCCGTGGGAATTTTTGAATAGATGTGAGATTAAGCGCAAACGCATAATAGTCTTCCAACAGCCCCAAGCAGCTGGTCGGTACATCGCCGTCGCTGCAGCATGGTGACCCAATCCGAGTTACGTCCAGCCAGCAGCCGTAGCCGGGCAATTTGGGCGTTACTTTTATGAATTTAACACTGTTGGTGCAGCAACTGGTGACAACTGCTAGTGTTCTTGTAACTTCTTTGGCTAGGCTGATTGACTTTCCATGAATAATAAATTCATATGTGTGTTTCTTTTAACGAAGTCTTTTATAAAGTGCAGATCACAGACAAAATGCTTTGCTCCCTAACACTGCCACAATTTTTTTTTTGTTTCTGTACCTTACAACATGTACCGAGCTGTGTCAGAAATACCAATTAAGATTAAACATTTGAGTTGTGTCACTGGAGAGGGGAATTCAATAAACAGCAGTAGGCTTATAGCCTGAAGCCTACCACGTTTATGGATAGGCCTATTTTCTACAACAGACAACAAAAAACCCACTGCACATAGAGTATACAATATCATGAGAAACAACAAAAACATGCATCCAACAAAAAGACGCGAGGTGCGGAATATAAGTATGAAAGATTTTGGGATTTACTGGGTAGCGGGGTCTGTAAGAATTCTGTGGGAATTCTATGGTAATTCCCACAGGTTTTTCTGTGAGTATGATGAAATCCAATTCCAACGGCAGCCTTGGTAAACGGGGTATAACTGTCAATGTGCTGTTAAATAATATCACCTTTTCATGATTTTTGCTGTTTTCGAAGTGTCAGTCATTGCATTTCGCCATTAACAAGCGTATGAACTGATGTTTTAAACATTTATATTTGCTGTTTTATTACTAAAACTAGAGAAAGCACTCGGAGAGCGCAGGCACCTCCGCCAAGGCAAAGCTATTCGCCAGGTGACGTCACCATCTTCGCTTTGCTAGCGGTTCCCTTATGCCCTCTTTAACGCATGGTAACGAAAATTTCAAAGTGATCCAGAATCCAGGATTCCTGCCGGATCACCCCCAAAATTTAATCACTGATAGTTTATGCCATGCCCGACACTCCCTCAAAATTTCAGAAAGATCCGTCCATAATTTTTGAGTTATCTTGCTAACACACAGACAAACAGACAAACAAAAACCGGCATAAATATAACCTCTTTGGCGGAGGTAATAATGTTCTCTTATGGGTGGTCAATTATAATTCATATGTTTTGCATGACTGTGAAGACGCAAAGCCTCAGAGAGTTTGGAATCAAGACGCTGACTTCCTGAAGTCACATGACGTCATTGGTCACGTGATTATTAGACTCGCCGTGGTCACTTTCCTACTGGTGGTCAATGATGATGGTCAATGATGACCAGGCGTCTATCTTGCATCGTTATGGAGATATAAAGCCTCAAAGTTGTGTTTAGCCCATCTCAAGGGCTAAAAGTTTACTGCACATGCCCGGTGTCACGTGACTTGCAGGCAGGGGGTCAAAAATGATTACACATTTGGAATTTGCGATGCCATATTGCCTATTCACTATACAACTTCTGTGGGGCTACGATGACGATGCACGACATTACTCGCAAGAGGATATGTGCATTATTGGAAAAGAAGAAGAAGGGCTGTTTGTAGGTGAAAATTTTATACAGGAGCGTATTTTTGAAGGCGAAAACGTTCACTGCGCATGCGCCGTGTCACGTGGCTTGTAGGCAAGGAGTCAAAAATAACCACATATTTGGAATTTTTGTGGACATATTGTTTATTCACCATACAACTTTTTTGGGCCTACGATGACGATTAAAAGCCGTTTATAGGTGAAAATTTTATACAGGAGCGTTTTTGGCCAAAAATTTCAGTTCGTTTTTGGGCCCAATTTTCGACTTTGGGGGGATTCTTTAGAGATTAGATATAAAGTTTGAATTTTTTTTTGAATTAAAATGGCACACCCTTACGTGAGACCGCGTCGTTTGAGCCACTGCGCGTAAAAATCCGTCAATCGGTCTGACTGTAGGTCGGCCATTAAAAAGGTATATTTAATGCAGAAAAATTTCCGTTATATTTTACCCCTTTGCTGAGATGCCCCAATGGACGGATTTGCACGAAATTTTGCACAAGGGGTCGACTCGTTGACGTAATCATTTGTTTTAAATTTTTTGTCGATTGCTTGAGAGGTCTCGGATCTGAGAGGGATCGAATTTTGCCATTTCCCATTGACATAACTGGTCGCCATTAACACAGGTCTGCGCTACCGCGCGCCTGTGATAATAGGCCTCCTACATGTAATTTGAAAACCTCTAATACTAAGAAGTTTAGAATGATCGATGGCTACGACTTATATAGCCCCTACAGTGCCCAAGTCGAAGGTTGGCTATTACAAAATCGAAGGAGTAGCTAAATGTAGAGACCTCGTTGTACCACGAGTCGATAGTAACTGCCGCCTGTAGTTTGTCTGACAGCGTAATTGTATGCAACACATTTGTACATCATCTCGTCAGACCTCAGCACGCTGCTAAACACCAGACTACCTGCCACCAAACACAGCACACCGGCCCATAGCAACAGTTAGCGGCGTACTAAGGTGCGTACAGAGCGACGGATATAAAATAAAATAAAATAAAAGCCGCGCGCTCCGGGATATGCTGTATTTCATTTGATTTTAGTTTAGTTCAGTTCATACCATTTTATTTCATTTCTGCCGCTCTGTACGCACCTTTACGAGATATCTGTGGCCTGCAGAGCTGAGAATTCTGAATGGGACTATCACCAATTAAATATTATGGGGTACGGAAGTGCGGGTGTCCCCATCCCATTAAAGATGCGGTTTGAGACAGGGCAGTGACGCAGTGCCCCTCCCCATTTCAATACACCCTTGGGAATTTTAAGTGCAAAATAACCTTTGGACTGTAATAGGTCAACTGTTCTGTTCAGTGAAAGAAGATACATGTACTGGATATACAATACGCTGTACCTGTGTCGTCGACGGAAATTCTCTCATTGCTAGCGACCGGAAGTTGTTCAACTAAAGACCAGTGGACGTCACGTGACTTTGTGGCGTTTACCGAGTACCAGGTGACAGTGGCACGTGGTACACTGACGTAATGACTACAGCGCAGTACGATTGGTCGCCCTTCGGCCACTGTCAGTATCTTCACGCTGCGCGATAATTCCGTGTCTTCGAACACTGCAGCAGCACATTTCAACACAAAATGGATGCCTCGAGACTTAGTTATTGTATTGAACGTTCTTCAGCTCGGGCAATCGATCTGCAAATTTCTAAAACACCCCTTAAACAAAGTTCTTATGTTATGAGCAAGCACGATCACAAATATATCTATTTAGACTTGATTTAAATGACACACTACTGACTTCACTTTGATGATGCAAACGTTTTAAATATGTGAAAATACAGAATTTAACTACAAGTAAACTTATAAAAAAGACAAAACAACGAACGTCTACACTATTTCAAAAGTTTCAGGCCACCACTAAGAACTGCATCATCACATATTTGCACAACTTTTTATCGATGCAAAATTTGGTATTTCAAACTCATTCAGGTTATGGTCTTGTGCTTATTCAAATATTCTTGTTAATCTCAATGTGCTGCACAGTACGTTCTGAAATTTTGTGTATTACGAATAGAAGAAGGGAGAAAATTATGCACGTACGTTCAAAAGCAGGACCGAAGTATAGTTTGTCACTATACGTTGCATGTTAGATTATTCCTGTATCGTGCTTCATTATTACTGGTCCAATAAACACGTGTATCACGCAGGATTATAGCAATAACGCTGCGCTATTGTTACTGCTAGTAAACCCATTTAATGGTATCAGCATATATACTGCATTGGTAATGGTGATACCGTAATAATGACGTTTTTTCCATTACGAACTTCTGCGTACATGCTACTGTGTAATACGCTGTAACTTGTTACCGTCCTCTACCACAGATGTAAAAAGCATTTATGTTTTTTATATAAAAGTTAAAAAAATGTTTTATGTTTTTTTTTATAAAATGCTTTTTTTATATTTTTAAAAATGTTATTGTCCTATTTTTATGTTGCGTTTTTGTTCTTATTAAAACATAAACGTACAAAATTACAAATATGATGCATTTCTTATGGGCAAATTGCGTTTAGCCCTGTTTTCGATCTGTACCATAATCACCGTTACATAATAACATTCAGTACCTGTTGATATTTACTGTTGACAAATGGTAAGTTTTTGTTTTTAACATGTCATTGTGCTAATTTCTGCCAAATGTAGTTTAATGTTTTATGTATGTTTTTACATGTTTTTTATAAAAGTGAAAAAAACATGTTATTTATTTTTTTTATTTGCAAATTAATGTTTCTAACATCTATGTTCTCTACAATAGCTTGTTTCAGCTGACTAGAAAATTTTTGGTTACAGTTTGAAGAACTGCGTAATGTTGACGTCATTAAACGGAACATTTTACTCATGTTATATATACCCATAACCTACAGGGTGCGGCAAAAAAGTAACCCCCTAAAGTTTTTCGCCGTTTTCTCAGCGACCGCTTGGAATTTTAATCTGAAATTTTACACGTTAATTTGCAGAAACCTGCTACATCTAACTGCCAAACAAAATGTGATTCTGTTACAAAGTGACGAAGTTATAGACTTTTTAACATGAACGCCTACCAATTTTTCGGCATTCACTAATGTTCATGCTAAAAATGCTATTTAATTTTTAAAAACTGGTTACACGTTACTGTCGATGACGTCACAGTGACGTTTTAAAAAACAGCAATTTATATCGTTTATAAATTATCATTAAATTATCCTTCCTTT
>Ga0209671_1001811_pt1 | contig 18618 bp, 9 predicted proteins | sample WorMetHERISLAND2_2_FD_187401 | JGI IMG/M metagenome (GOLD analysis project Ga0209671, IMG submission 187401) | Marine gutless worms symbiont microbial communities from Max Planck institute for Marine Microbiology, Germany - Olavius geniculatus... | ecosystem: Host-associated > Annelida >...
AAAATTACTAGTGGTAGATCGCCACTTTATCTAATTACATTTATCACATTATTAATGTAAGAATGCAGCCATATTTCTTCACTGCATTACCAAGACTGTGGTTGGGACTGAAATATCAGTCACTTTGTTATCAATTACCAAATTTATTCAAAAATAATATATTTTTAAGTCTGTGTAACAAAGAAACAGATACGGCTTGAGATGGACTCTGATATAATACTGAATAAGCCTTATGTAAATACGTGCCAGTGTCGTGGTATGGTCCTATGACTACCAGGAACACAAGTTCTACCATATACCTAATAATGTGCCTACCCGATCTACCTCTAGCAATTTTCCAGTGCTAACAGCAAGATCGCGGATCGACCGCTAGAATTACTGTTTGCAAAATTCTTTCACTGCTAATGTCCGTGCGAACCGTGAATTTTCACGGCAGATAACACCTTGCTTTCCATGCGGTCATAATATACAGTTTTTCCGCTGTACGTTTATGATAAACTTCTCACCTAAGAATAGCTCGGAACGTCAAACAGGATAAAAGGCAAACTTAACACTTCAAAAAACACTCATTTACAAAACCGGATGTAAACAAAGGATATAATGGCAAAGTTTGTCTGTGTAATAAATAAGTAATAGTATAGCATCTGAAGGCTTAATTGCTGACAGTCAACTCGAAAAATTCTAGTGTATTATTCAAGACAAGACTGGAAACCAGTGGCGGTTCTAGCCCGCAAAATCTGGGAGGGGGCACGGCCCCATGGCGAACGCCGTAGCGCGAGCCTATAACGGGGGTCTGGGGCAGAGCCCCTAGCGGGGTCCAGGGAGTTCCTGGTGAAGGGGTCAGGGGGCGAAGCCCTCTGATCCTGAAGCTAAAGCACTTTTGGTTTCTGAACATTCAATGGTTGCCGCAGATATGCCCACTTTTTTAAACTTTGAAAACTCAAATACTCAGATATATGTGATATTTTGCAAATAATCATGGGTGGCCACGAAACTGGGAGGGGGGCTGCAGCAAAACTGGGGAGCCTGTGCCCCCACCCCCGGCCTTAAACCGCCACTGCTGGAAACCCTTTAGCTTACGGTTTTATTTTATTTTTGGTTTTATTGGGTTGGTGGCGTGCACGTGGCGTAGCGGTAACGCGTTGTGTCTGATCAACGAAGTTGCTTTACAACGGGCCGGGTTAGTACTTGGATGGGTGACTGCCTGCGGGCAGGTAAGCCATCTCGGTATATTACCAGCTGTCTAGGCCAACTCAGCCTTCCATCCCTCCGAGGTAGGTAAATGGAGTACCGGCCTATCTGGCTGGGGTTAAGGTGCGGCACGTTCACGTCGAGCGGTAACTGCACTGTGATCCCATACGACGGGTGACGCTATCTAGTTCTGAGATGGGTTTCCTATGAAGAGCTATTGAGCTTAAAGCCGCAACGTATTACATTTTGCATTGGCGGCAACTGTTAAGACGTCAGGGGGCAGTCATCTTCCCACCGCAAGTGTTTGGTGGGCCAAAAAATGCACCAAACTGATCTTCAGTCGTGGCTCCACACGGATAGCATTGCCAGGGAAGCTTCTGATGCTCCTCCGTGCAGACTACTTAATTGGCTGGGGAGAGAGATGTCCCTTCCGCAGATCTCCACTCCATTGGACGCCTGGGGCTCTCCAAGCCCTACCCCCTTAGAAAATTTTCTGCCAGCACCCTTGAGTAAGCCTATGTATACAGTTACTCATCAGCCATCGAAGGGGAATAACCGTTCTCAGAACACGGGTGTACTGACATCGTTTTCGACGAATTGCCACGTATAGGTTAACTCAGCCTAGCCATCCCTCTGTAAATAGGCAAAATGAGCAGTGTCCCTGTTAGTACCAAGACTGCTGGCTGGTAGACAGGAACGAAAAGGGGATCAGCTCCCAGTCCCACACACGCAACTCAACTGTTTATGCGAAATCTTCTTCCACTACCTTTGGAAGGGTTTCCAACGCTGCCAGATACTTCAAACACAACATTGTGATGAGTGTAGACACTGACACTATCACAGAAAATGTCCATGTGATTATTGGTATGCAGAAGTAACACAGAGAATGGTGACTGGATATATAATATATTCATTCAACAATATACAGCTTTACACTGATTATACAATGTACACAGGGCACAACAGAAAGCAAGCTAGAACAGTAACCAGTCCTGACACAGGGCCGACATTACTGGATGGCGCTATACAGCAATGGCTGTAAGCTTTGATGACCAACTTTAGTTTAATGAAATCCTAACAAACACAGCAACGTGCTAGACAACTGTCATGAAAATATTACAGACAACAACATTCACATCCTCACAGCACATTCAATAATTCTCAAATCCACCAGCAAATGACAGCAAATCAACAGACCCCAGACATCTCTGGGCCCTGGTGTAGCACACAGGCTGCACCCTCCCCCTCAGTGGGATCGTAATATGCTGCTGAATTGCTGTTCAGCGGCTCTAAGCACTATACAAATATGATTATTACTAGCCCACAGTTTTCCGCGGTAAATTTTGCCAAATTCCGCAAGCCAGTTTGCCAAATTCCGCGGCTCACCGCAGAAAAATTGTCCAAATTCCGCAGCTTACCATGGCCTTTAATTTGTGCGTAAACTAAGCTTTATTCTGTTTTTAAAAAACTTCAGTTATTGAATGCTGGCAGTGCTCAGTTACGAGGGTCATCCCAAAAGTTTCCGGTCTCAACATATTAGACCACAATATTTTCCACAATCTAGACATCAGTAAAACGTACATCCTTTACGAACTCTAACGAGTCGGTTGCGGATATGACGTTATTGTAATTTATGACTTCACAGAGCATTAAATATAACCGATTTCTAGCGTCAACGAAAGAGGCTCGAGTCATTCATCATCATGGATAGCGGACACCATCATTATCAGATTTCAAAACAGATAATAGTCACTGGGGGTAAGGTCGTTGCTGTATGCAGAGTGGTCTCAGTGTAGAAAGTCATAATCATATACAGCCAGCTGGGTAGCTGTAGACTTTGGACTGACTGCAGTGCTGAAATTTGGGGAAATTGTGCAGGGCTTGCTCCTGTGCACCTCCCAACCCCCCTGCCCATCAGGGGCCCATGTAACTAGTCACAAATTCTGATTGGCCTGTCATTAACACAACTGACATAATAAACAGTTAAATTTTTAATAAGGTTTCTCTGATAATATCAGATATTGGCATTGCGTCGTATTTTGGCTAAAGTGCTTTGATTTGCGGCTACCGCAGACTAGGCTATGGTATATTCACAGAGCCAAATGAAAAAGTCATAAATGTAGATGTCAGGGCTTTCGTAAAATCAGATGCCAAGCAGCCCCACTTTGGTAAATCCAGCTACAGACTGAAAAAGTTTTATGCAATAATGAGCCTGCTTTAAATGCTGCTTGTGTTAGCGCACCAAATCGTTTCAGCTTAATGCTCTATGACGTCATAAATTACAATGACGTCACTTCCACCATACGCAAGGTAGGTACCTTTTACTGATATATAGACAATAAAAAATTTTTGCCCAATATACTGAGGCTCAAAAGTTTTTGAATGCCTGTCGCATTTTCATGAAGTCGTAACTGACTGAAATGCTCTTATTAGTGGCTAGCGCAAATGTAGGCTATTGTATATTCACATATGCAAATAAAAAATTCACGAACGTATTTGTTAGAGCTTTCACAAAATCAGATGCCACGGGGCTCCACTTTGGTAAACCTAGCTACAGACTGGAAAATTGTCATGCAACAGTGAGCTTGATTCTATGCTGTTTGCGTTAGCGCTCCAAATCGTTTTGGTTTAGAGCTACATGATGTCATAAATTACAACGGCGTCATATCCGCAACCGACTCATTAGAGTTCATGAAGGATGTACGTTTCACTGATGTATAGATTGTAGAAAATATTGTCTAATATGTCAAGGCCGGAAACTATTAGGATGACCCTCGTATGCTAGCAACATACAAATAAAATTATCAATTTTTTGCTCTTTCCAAATGTGCGATTTGTCAATTAGCATTGTGTTAATTTATGATTGTTCCGTATGCAATGGTAATTAATTAATTATTAGCAGGGATGCAGTTTTAGGCAGTTCAGTCTGATTTTTCTCCGTGATATAGTTAGTGTAAAGCCGACGATTGTACTAATCATCTGTCATTTTCTAATTTCTGTAAAATTCCGCGAAATTCTGCGGCAATATCAAAATTCCACGGAAAAGGGCAAATTCCGTGACTTGGCTCGAAATTTCGCGGCTCGCAGAAAACTGTAGGCCCTAATTATTACTATTACTAATTACTATCAGCTCAGTTGACAAAAACACAATGCGACAGCACACAAAAATCTAGCAATTCTGATCGTGTTTTGGCCAGATAATAATAAAACAAATCAACATAATCATTAATCACAACATGCTGCTGGCGCCATCAAACAGACAAGACATCCTCTACAATTTAACACCATGTTGCTCAGGATGAATGAACACTACTTTCCTTAGAATGTACATGTAGTACAAACGACATAATTACCCCAAATAAACAGTGCCTGTAAATCTACAAATGATTGTTACCATAACTGCATGGGAATCTCTGAAACAGAAGAAAAAAAATAAAAATATTCATTCCTCACTTTATTCTGAACAATCAATGCATGTTCTAGCACTGCAAAATGTCAATAATCTCCAAAACACATCATTTCTCAGTAAATATGCATGGTAAATTATATTACGCTGTGAAAATACATCCAAATAATTTGCAGAGCTCGGTGGCACATTTATAGCATGCATTAAAGTGTCGTTGTTCTACAAACAAACAGAATTCCCGAATATCAATACTAGGCGACATTCAGAACAATCTAAAAAACACTAAAACACATAGATACACAGATAGTGTATTTTTTGTTGACATGACCACACAGAAATCAATGATATTGATCGCCCAGTTCAAGCCAGTGTGTGCATGACAACTACAAGGATTAACTACCATATTCTGTAGCCATTTTTACCTCATGCTCACTGTTATCATACAATAACCCATCGCAGAGTGAGTGAGTATGGTTTAACGTCCTACCCGACACAGTATAGGTCATTTCGGGAATGGCCTTTCCAGGCAGAATGCACACAAACACCCACCTAGCATGTGTGCAGAACAATAAAAAGATTGAAACACTTTATCCATGGCTACACAGTAACACTGGTAGCTAACAAGAAACAAGTTATGTGCGACTGTTTACTGACATGACTTCAATCTCTATAACCTTGCCAATATTGTCAAATTCAGGCAGGAATAACATGAAATTTCTCCATCAAGTCATACGTTGACCAACTGAAAATTTAACTGAGCAAGCACAAATCTTTGATTTCTTTAGTTAGATTTTTTTGACACCAAACATGGATCTTTAGTACCTGAACAGACAATATGCTATTAATAAGCAAGTAAACAACAGGGACGATTAGTGTGTCCGTAGCAACTAGTATCACAGTGAAGCCACTGTACAGACAAAAAATCATGAATCAATTTTATAAGGGTTTGACGGATACAGAGTCGAGTACTTGAAGATGTTAACAACCAACAGATTCATTAACTCACTGTTTAAATACTTGACCCGTAAAAGAATTCGGTACATTGAGTATATATGCAAAACACGTACTGCAAGATGACATACAATAAACATTCAACAGTACACAGACAGAAAAGAAGCATTCACATGCATGCATTCAGATTATTGTTTGCAATACCGACGATACCTTGGTACCAAACCTGATACCTGATACCAAATGTGATGCTACAAATATCACCAAGGTCATAGTGTATTGCAGTGCCAAGATACCATGAAATGCACTGCAACTACAATGAGATGATGATAGACCCCATACTGTGCAGTTTGAACCAATCACCAAAATGTCAATGAATGGTAATCTCTTAGTTCAATGACGGTAACTCTCAAACAGTAAGACAAACAGATGAAGAGAACACTGAAAATGCGAGATGCTGCACCAGAGAGCAGGGGTGCATAGACTAAGGTTTCACATGCAGTTCCAGTATCATGACAGCATCAAGTATCACAATACCTGAGATGGTATCGTCATTATGGTTCCAATTTCAGATATTGAAAACACCAATTCAGACAAAGCTGGATGAAGCACTGTACAATATAGCTAACTGGCAGACCAGCAACAAACACAACTTACAAGCCTGCATGCTAATCTGTATCCACATCACATCACGGTCAGCACCAGCAACAGTTGCCAGTGCTGTAACTCTGTGTACAAGAGTGGGAGTTTTGAGAGGGGGTCTTGGGGCAGAAGGCCCCAGCAAGGTTCAGTGGCAGGACCCTGGTAGAGGGTCTGGGGATAACATCTCCAGAAGCTAAAAGATTGTGGCTCAATATTGGTACCTTAGACTCAATGCAGTGACAATTTTTCTGCAATTCTACTATTCTCTACTAAAAGCACTCCGATTTCTCATCCTAGTATGTAATTAAAGACTGTGGCAATTATTTCAATACCGTCAAATTAATTACATTTTTTCAAATACTGCAGATGAGTTGGAGTACATTAACAACATCTACCACATAACATGAGGTGGCAATGCCCCTAACCGTGCCTCCACAAGAGTTACGCCACTGTAGTTCTAACATCGTGAATGACTAGTGACCACTCAAACACAAAGACAGACAGAAACAGTGACAAGACAAGCTGGCTAGACTGCTAACTCAGACGAGGCACAACAGACGTGAACTGACAGAGCTCTAGACACAGCACGGGGACATCTATACCACCTTGTGCACCTGCACTAACTTCAACCATCCTCCTACCAATTGCTTCACCTTCCTGTTTCTTTTCCTTTCCTGTTCCCAGTTTCTCTTCTGGGGTTTCTACCCCAAATCCAGTTAGAGGGTCTTAGGAGCACTGTGGGCTTCATCAAAGGCTTCAGCATTAAGCTCCAGTCACAACCAACTGTAGGATGCTATGAAGTTCATAGCATCCTATTAGTAAGCTCTTATAACTATGGTTAACCGGTCTTTCTCCTCAAGGTTAAACAATCAAAATAAATGGATGGTCTTAACAACCCTACTATGAACCTAAATAAAATGCATTCAGAAGCAAGCCAGACAGAAAAATGATATAATTTAGGTCTTAGATTATACTAACTTCCACCTGAATTGTTGAAACCCTCCCCCACTTTTATGGCATAAACGTCCCCCACGTCTGGTCCATAATGCTATGCAGAAATAGAATGAACGTAGTTGTCGTCAGCAATCATTGCACTAGTGATGATGACTGCACTGGAAACACTGACAGACGCAGTACCGGTGTGTGTGTAAATACAAGTTATAATAGTCTGCCACATTACTGACTTCAATGCATGTTACTCTTCTCTAATAAGTCCATCTGCTGGCTAAGCCAATGCAGCGAGTGCTCATTTGCAGCAGCCTGCGCCAGTGCCAGACTCAGCTTGTGACGGCTCCTGGTTAAGATTGACACCACGTGGCCGAGACTGAGACGACGCTGCTGTGTCTGTCTTGGGCAGTTTTCTTGCTACAAACACCCATCATCCACACACCACACAATTTCAGTCGCTCACATATACTAAAAAACTACATGATCTAAGGTATCATGGACAGCCTAGGACTCAACATATTCAATCAGCTATCTTACTTAATCACTGAAATTTTCAAAAGTTACGACACACACACGGTAATACAGTATGCCACTGCCTGCTGTGACCATGACTTGTGACCACAAAACCTTTCTCCAAAGATGCACTACTTAAAATGGTCTTCTGAACTATCTGAAATGCTCTATTGCGATGCTATACGATTTACTTGCTACTGGTAACTTGCTGATGAAAATTTGGTGAAAATCCATCAGCATCCGGTATTTTCATCAAGTAACGTGTCGACTCATTCATCATCATCATCATCATCAACGCGTAGCCAGACTGGGAAATAGCATCACTCCATCCTCTAGCACAAGGCCATCACTTGATGGCCTTGTGCTAGAGGAGCTAGAGGAGTGCTGATGGATTTGCTCCAGCTGGAAGTTTCATGGACAGCCTGGGTCAACATTTTCATGAGTGATGAGGAGATCGACCAAGTGATGAATCAATACGGCAGCAAAGAGCTTGGTTAACTAACTGATGACATATAACCTGTTTTAAATATTGCCGAATAAAATAAATAAATTCTTTCTATTGCAGACATCACTTACAAACCTATCGCCATGAATATCTCGTTGACATTGCTGGCAGTTTTTGCCGATGTTTCCATGAAGAGCAAACCATTGTCCTCTGCATACGTCTGGGCCTCCTACAAGTAAAATCCTAACTGTTAGTAAACAGATTTTCTACAGGGTGTAGCAAAAAAAGTAAACCCTTAAGTTTTCTTACTGTTTTCTCAGTAACCGTTTGGAATTTTAATTTGAAATTATAACTTCGTCGTTTTTCAACAGAATCACATTTCATTTGGCAGTTAGATGTAGGACGTTTCAATAAATAATCCTGCAAAATTTCAAATTAAAATTCTATAAGGTTTAATCCATACAATTCCAAACGGTTGCTGAGAAAACAGCGAAAAACTTTGCCGCATCCTGTAGTAGTTGGCATCAGGTCAGCATGAATTCACTGTTGTAAACAGAAAAACTACAACTTTGTACAACTTTGAAATTTCACAAGGTAGTGTAGCAACAGTATTCAGGTGAGGTGGGTAAAACTAAAGTTTTACATCAAGCTTCTTTACAATGTTGCATGCCAAAAATTATTAAAATCTGCAGACGCTCCATCGAGCTATTTCAATAATAACTGTGACACATTTTTGCAAAACGGTATGGATTTATTTGACTTTAACTTGACCGTGAGCAGTGACCTGCTAACCTTAAAATTTGAAATATTCATCCTTGTCACAGAATGATAAAAGTATCACAAAGTAATGTCCAGTAAGTCTTTCACGTTAACAAGTGACAACAACACTTCGTGCATGCAACGAGAAATTATAAACCGGAAAACATTAAAAATGCTTCCAATCATACTGGAGTTACGTTGGTGAAGGCATAAAATAACATGTATACCTCAGTCTCAACAAGCCGTTTGTCAGCCAAGTCAGATTTGTTTCCTGCGAGAGCAATGACTATGTTAGGACTGGCTTGTCTTTGTAGCTCTTTCACCCAGGACTTAGCACGAACAAATGTGTCCTGTCACAGTCAATGATGATATCGTCAGTTTATAACATTAAATTTGAACAAAACTGTTAGCAAATGTAGCTGAAAGTGAAAAAATACGAATTCAAAATAGAGCAAATTCTTGTTGTTAGACAAATATTCCTTGCTAGTCATGGTGATGGCATGAATTGTCTTCTGAAAACGAGCTTGCTCATCTCAACCAGTGCTGTCAGTAGCTGCTATGCTATGCTGCTTTGAAAATGAACTACATATGGCCCACTAATGAAAAAACTTTTCACTGTGTCAACTTGGGGACGTGGGGACTTACATCTTGCATGCCAGGAACTCAACCATCTTGCAACCTCTGGGTGTCAGTGTATTGTATCACTGGAAAGTGTAGAAGTCTAAGAAAAATGTCATGAAGAAAATCTCTGCGCAGCAAAACATCGCAGTAATACTATCCAATGACTCTAGTTTGCAAAATGCATGCAAGTGTATCCAAGAACTGACATGTCAACTGAAATCATCAATGACTTGCAGAAGATTGGCCATATTTGCAAAAAGCTTATTGCATTTTACAGTAACGGTACACTTACTGTATTAAACAGATAAGTTCGGTGCAGAATATACCTGGCTGGTTATGTCATAGACAACGATGGCAACCTGTGCACCGCGATAGTACATAGGAGCCAGACTGTGATATCGCTCCTGACCAGCAGTGTCCCATATCTCAAACTTCACTGTTGTCTCATCCACAACAACTGTCTGCGTCAGGAACGCCGCTGTACACACCAGTCATGCACAATCAAATATAGCAACTACTTCAAATAACTGTAATACATAATACAATCGAACAGTGACGGCAAAGATGGCTTGGTCATGTTATTCGACAAGACATGTTGCTGTGATACATACTGGAAAAATGAATAACTGATAAATGAAGGATAGGTAGAGTGTAACTACAGACGACGAGCAATGTATGTGAAAATATTGGCTACAAACAGCTGAATAGGGATGCCGGTTATATGTGAATATTTGATCGCATGAGATCGCATATTTTGCCAAAACCCACACGTCACATATTTTCCCACATGTAATGGAATCGCATATGCGAAAATTATGCCGCATATGCAAAAACTTGCATATATTTGTATATATGCTGCATATTTCTGCACATGTGACTGCATTTTTCAGCATTTTCCTTGCCCAACGTTGTTTCAAGACTGTTAAATATTTTCGGCGGCAGATGATTAGCAGTATTCACAATTAGACGTTAAATAAATTGAAGTTGAATATGTCAAAATTGTGCAGAATAGGCCTATTCATGATTACGGTTATGATTTTTTGTCACTCGAATTTGCATATGCCGGAAATATGCGGAAAAAATATGCCACATATAAGCGGCATATGCCAAATTCTGCATATTTTCCCGCATATTTTGCCTCAAAAAGTTCTGCATATTTTGAGAAAATTCTCTGCTATCAATCGGCATCCCTAACTGAAACAGCATGTAGAAGACAAATGTCTCTAAATGAAGAGCCAAATAAGGCAATGAAAGCCATACTACAGCAGAATACCAGAAACAAACAAGAAATATATATAATTACAATACATAACCCATACAAGTGAGATACTCATTATAACATACAGCAGTAACTTCTATAATGCATACCTATAAGACGTAACTACATAAGTAACAACAAAAGTTGTAGTAAAACATATACAGTTACATGCAACATCAGTGTTCTAACTTCAAGGTTCATTTGCCACATCTTCAAAACACAACTGATAACAAGAAATCTGTCAACCAAGCAGCAGACATCAGTGCATAACATATGTCTGTGTACTTTCAGTCAGCTCACACAAGCTGTGGGAAAATGCATTCCATGGCTAAAATCTTCAGTGTTTAAACAACACACGTACCACCAATGGTACTTTCTTGATACTCGTGAAACTGCCCTTTGACAAAACGCAGCACCAGACTGGATTTACCGACAGCTGATTCACCAAGAAGCACCAGCTTGAACTGACAGATGCGCATCTGTGTGGCCGCAGTCCCATTTGCACGCTGCTGCTGCTGACTGCTGGCTGCCCGTCCAGCCATCTGTACACAACACGCAGTTCGAACCATACTTTTATCAAAGTAACTCTCACTTCAGTGCCTGCAAAAATGAAATGAAAATTACCCAATTAAAAAAAAACTAAAAATGAAACTGGAAGACTGTGTGCGACCAGGCACTATTTTCCGTCCATACAGATGAAAGAATGGCTGGTGAAAGCACTACCTTCCATTCGCATGGACAGAAGACTGCGTATCTAGGTGCTATTTTCTGTCCGCAAAGACGTAGGCGTGATAAACTAAGCCACTGTGTGTATCTCAATTTATCGGAAACGCTTTACAACTTTACAACCTAAACTGCTGCTTATTGATTTTGCGATTGTGACTAGAAAGTAAACTAAGGCTTGTGTTTTTACTCTTTTATCTTTGTTAAAGCAGTAACCCACAGCTTGTATGTCTGTCTGTTTCTTTCATTTCTTTTCCTTTCACTGAAGCCTGGAATTAAATAAATGATGTAACTCACTGCAATGTGTGTTGTTTCTTAAACTAGCATATGCACACACCTACTATTAGCTAACCTATAAAGCAAAAAATGAGTTAGTTTGAGTAAGATACAACTAGCAAACAAACTTCTCTACAGCTAGCACTGCAGTGTCACTCAATTATTTTTTGTACAAAAAGAAACGCACAATAACATTTTGCAACGACACAGTCAGCACCAAACAAAGTAAAAATACACAACAGAATAAGTCTAAGCAAAGTACATAACTAGTAAATATACATAAATGCAAATAGCACATATTGTCAACTCCGCCAGATATACCACAAACGAGACTCTGCGGACAGAAAATAGCGCTTAGATACACATACGAACAGAAGATAGCGTTTTTGCCGGCCATTCTTCCATCCGTATGGACGGAAAATAGCGCCTGGTGGCACACAGTCTGAAGATAGCCGTTTCGCGACGTATCCTTCCGTCCGTCCTACTTCGGACGGAAATAGAGGCATTCGGCCTGCTTCTGGATATCCATTGATTTACCTGGTAATTTACCTGGTGTGGTCACACCAGTATCCAAATGGTTAGTCCAGACACGATGCAACCACTTATGTAAAAAAGTCTGTCCGTATCATTCTCTTCTTTTCCAATGCCTTCTTGAAACCATTCAGTGTTGTCTGATCAACATCTTCCTGTGAAGATGATGACGATGATGATAACATTAACGGTCGCAGTCGGTCTCCTGTACAGTCGCAGCATACTTGCTGTAGGGTCTTAGTACAGTCGAACGATTCGCATTTCCCGTATAGTGCAAAAACACTGCAATCCGTTGCGATCTATGTTTTGGTGTGACTGCAAGAAGACGATTAAACGGCGACTACGCTGCGACTTGCTGCGACCGTCGGCGATTTGAAGTTGCCGTGGTCGAAGTAGGTCGCAGCTCGGTGTGACTGGGGTATTACCGCCGCATTAGTGTAATTCTGCCGCACAGTGCGGCGATATTTGTCGCCGCAATAGATTTAGCCGTAAACAATACAACTAGGAACAAAAGTTGCGAAACGGAAAACGCAACAAACCAATAGGACTGTTCTTGTAACAGACTTCCAGAATAATGAAAAAGTTCACGAAAGTCCACTTAATAAACACACTACGTCGACATAATACAATAAAAATAAATATACGCGACAAATCAACAAAATCAACACAAGAGTCAGCCGATCAGATGACGTAATGGGAATCAGCTGGTATTCCAACACCCATTGGATTATTGTGGAGCCGGTACCTGGTCACCATTATAAAAGCTGCAGTGTCCAAACAATTTGATTTTCTGACTGTCGGAGTACGGCCCATTTTTTCCTTATTTTGTCGAATTAAATGCCAATAATAAGCAAAGTTACGCTCTGATTATTCACTCTATCATCTATGTCAAGTATTTGGGCTTAAACGAGTGTGACGGGGTATTTAAGCATTCTCTTTTCAGGCGAAATCTCGACTCTATAGCGCAATCATTCTCCGTAGCGCGCGGTCTGTCATCACTCGGCCGTCAAGCCAGCCTGCCGCATTCAACGGATTTGTGCCATTTGGCGGGGTCCAATGGCAAGTACATCAGTTACTGACCGACTGCATAACCTATGTCACGTGGCTTGTGTCTGTGTCCTCTCTGTGTGAGACTGTCTGCATGTCTGTCTGTTGTCTGTAACGTGTGTAGGCCTACTGTAGCTAAATGCATAGATGTTAAAACATTAATTTGCAAGTAAAAAATATTTTTAAAACATGTTTTCACTTTTATAAAAAAAACTTGTAAAAACATACATAAAACATATTGAACCACATTTATGATTTGGCGCAATAACATTTTATAAACAAAAATTTACCATTTGTGAAAACTGAAGACTGGAATGTACTGACAGGGATGCCGGAGCCCAGGGGACAGCGGGGGCAACTGCCCCCTGCCCTTGTGGCACGGGGGCAGCGCGGGGGCAGAGATGTGCCCTTTTGCGATGTAACTAGGCCTATTCGACAGACTTGGAGCTTTGTCCATCTGCATATTGTAAATTAACGCTTTCCTTTTTTTATTACACTTTTAGACATAGCCTTATGTTTTGTAAAGGACTCATTCAATGTGTTGCGAACGAATCCGAGACTATAGCCTATAATTATATAGCCTAAACCTACATACCTAGTGTCCAACATAAACGTAGATATAACAACCATTATGACCGTAGGACGAGAACCGTGTTATATACCCGGTTTGCACGAGGAAGCATACATGAAGCAAACGTGAAGCAAACGTATTCAAAATACACGTGCACGACGTGTACTCTTAAGTTTTCTTCATGTTTGCTTCATCGTGTAAACTCGGTATAAATATTGCTATAGCGATTGGTACGACTTTCGCATTCTAATGACTTAATTCCTGGCTATACATGCACTACCGCGCTACGTGGACATTTACAGCAAATGTTGTCGAATTAAAACAATGCACTATGTTAACGCCGCTCCAGTGAAGCGAATAGTCCAACGGCACATTATGTGAGGAAGCATGTAAATATAAAAAAGCTGCGAAAATTAATGATTAATCATACCGTTAAGATTTTCTGTCGATTAATAAAATTCTAATTGCTCAATTCTCGATCAAAGTCGCGTCACTATAGCAAAGCATAATTACTAATTCATATAGGCCTACAGTGACAAATATCTGAACATTTTTGAACATTCTATTCTGTGTACAAAACTAGATAAAACAAACGCTTGTGTTCATTCGTAACAGCTCTTAGCTGATTAACTGTAAAAAGTCGCTAAACAAAAGCATACCTTTCCACCTACCACGGATAATTTTAATCAAGATTAACGTGTAACAAATTGTTAATTTTTAGAAAGCTATGTACACAAGAAAATTAATCGTTCGTTATCACACGCATATATTTTGTCTTTTAATATTTTGCATTTATGTTTGTTTTATGCAATAAAAAGATTTACTTACTTACTTACTTACTTAGAACCGTTCTGCTAAAAGACAAAAAACGAACGACTTTAATACTGATCGAAAGCTAACGCCGCGGCCGGACGCCTAATAAAAGACGGCGGGCGTGGTTTTCATTTAGTACGAACTCTAGTCGAGTACGGGAGCGGAGGTAAGTACGACACTGGAGAAGATAAAGACGCAAGCGGCACACGTGACAACGAAGAACGACACCAACAGCAGCCGATCAAGCACATCGCGGACCACCCTCGATGATTGGCACTGATTAGAAGAACATGATCATCACCTGTCTAATGTCTGGACCACTCTTGATGATTGATTAGTTATAAGACCGTGCAGCAGGCACGATGAACGCCGCAGTCGATCAAGCACCAGGGCGACTCTGCGCCACTCAGACTTGCGACGCTCGGCGTCGGTTACACCTCGCTGATGACGTCGTAACTCGGTACACATGCGATCAGACAGTGACACCAGTTCACACAGCGCGCCGTAACAGTCACCACTGCCGCCGACGTCAGCGTCCATCGACTGCACACGACAGAATACAGACAACTACACCGGCGAATGTTTGGTATAACGCTTTGGTCTCATTCACTGAGCTATGTAAAGACCTAGGGCTATAACTAATAACTCGGGTCAACTCAGCCTTCCATCCTTTCGGAGACTTTTTGACAATAAACCAACAGTACCAATGTAAAGGCGCGTATAGAGCGATGTAACTGAAGTGAACTGAACTGACATGGTTTTGTTTTTGTCAAACTGACTAATAGCCAAGCAGAAATGCATTATAGTAGGCACCGTCTAACAGCGTCGATGACTACGCGACTACGCGCACGTACGCGTCAACCAATGACCAATAAGATCGCCCTGCTCACCATTTGGTCAGTTTATTAAAAAAACTAAACCGTGTCAGTTCAGTTTAGTTACGTCGCTCTGTACGCGCTTTAAGTCAGCGCGGTCACTAATACCTGTGTGAAAAGCGTTCGGCCGGCGGTCGGCGCCATCCTGCGTCTGTACGGTGAGCCGAGAGTCGCATCCAGGTCGCTGAAGCACAGATCAGAGCCGGGTTGCAGCAGCTGCAATTCCGCATCACCGGCGCTCAGCATCTCCTTGTCTGCTGCTGCTGTTGCTGCTATTGCAGTCGCAGTCGCCGGTCTCGTTCTCTGTCTGCGGTGTCCCTTTCTCCGAGCGCTTTGACAACGACCGTCTTCCGACGTCTGCAGACAGGTGTAAACGTTTAGCATGCAGCTAAATGATTTCACTGTACATGTACACTGTGTCCCAAAAATAAAAAGTGGCTTCCTTTTTTGGGACACAGTGTATATAATCGTCTCCTACTGTCTAATGAGTGACACCTTTGACCTTTCTTTTGACTGTTCCCGTCGCGCATTGCTTTTTTTCAACTTTCGTTCGATGTTCTATAGTCCTACTATCATTCATGCATCAGTCAATCGATCAATCGCTTTGCTGCAGGATGCATATACATCAAACGACGCAATATACGTCGGGTTACTTGAAAGTAATTACACGTTTTCTACATCTCCTGGGTGCTTTACACTATGTTACCTGGATATACGCAGTTGGAGTTATACTGGCTGATAGTTTTACAAAAGTCTTAAGCTTGTTAAAACTGCTGAAACCGCCTTTCACCTGGTAATGATTAGAATGTAATGTTGACGAAAGTGATAGCCGAAAGTTTTTTCTACCTTTGTCTGCTGCCAACCGTCAGCATTATCTTTGTCTCTGATGTTCAGACGCAGACATTTAGCAACGCAGTCGAGAACCAGCGTACGTAACCAGCCTGGTACTCGGGCTCCGTGCTCGCCGCTGAAATGCAGCTTTATTATTGCGACTGTCATGGCAGATGACAGAGACAACAGGAAGATTGTCGTGCCAAAAAACTGACCTGAAACATGCACACGATACCTGTTAAAATGAACAAAATATGCACTTCAATAAACTACGACATATTGATGATTAGGCGTCCGTACGAAACAGACGGACAAACAGACAGGCAAGACCGGTAATGCGGCTTATTAGGACGGCCACATAATAATGGCACAGCTCGAGAGTCTAATGAATAAGGCGTTACTTATCTGCGTATCATCCAACAAAACGCTCGCAACGTACGCAACGAACGCAAAGAAGTACGCAGCAAACGCAACGATCAACGGACGCCGCTGGCGCAGGATAGTATAGGCCTAGCGGTCGTTGCGTCAGCTGCATTCATTGCATTACGTCTGTGGCTTTTGTTGCGTTGCGTACGTTCTATGCGTAGCGTTACTATTCCTCAGTGTGTCGGTCAAAAATGTGCGGATGCTCCGCGCCCGCAGGGTAGCAACATTTGTGATGTGTAAAATGTAGTGGAACCCAGGGCTAGCCTTTAACAATGTGGCATGTGCAAAAAATTTCAAATGCAAGTGGAATTTTGTAGCATTGTTGTTGCTAGAAAGTAGAAACGTTGCTGTAAAAAAATTGTTTTTTAGGGAGAGTCCGTAAAATGCTAGCGGACGCGCGTCCGCACATCTCTGGTGTAGGCTGCAACTTACCAATGAGCGGAATGACTTCGGACGTGGCGGGAATCGTTTCGGCGATCAACAGCTGGTAGACGGTCATAGCCAGAAGCACGGTGACACTCAGCGATACTTTCTCTCCAGACTCGGGCGGCAGAAAGAACACCAAGATGCCTATACCCATCAGCAGGACGCACGGGAAGACGAGGTTGTATGTGAAGAACATCGGTTTACGTCGCAGAACGATCGTGTACGTGATGTCCACGTACGGCTCAACGCAGCACGAGTAATTCTCAACGTTTCTGCAACAGCCGTTCAATTTGTATTTAGCATTTGACACAACCGTAATATAGCATTGATAGCTGCGGAAATTAATTAGTCGTCGAAAACTTTTGAAGATTAATAAAATCTATATTTTCGATAATAGTCACATAACTAAGAACGCATTAAAAGTATATACCACAAAACCTTGTCCGGAAAACGTGATTGGATAAAAACAGGACTAAACGCAATTTGCTTATGAGAAATGCATCATATTTGTAATTTTGTCTTTAAATTTAAAGAAACACTTAAGTCCTCCCTTCTCGTGATAACAAAAAACTTATCTCTCACTGCATTTGTGACAGCTGTTAGTTAAGTAACTTACTAAGCTGATATAAACATACATTTTCTTGCCTAATAGCCACTGTTAGTTTCAATAATTGACATTAGTGTCTACTAATCGTTACGTTTTGAAAAGTTAACTACTAAAACGTTTTAATTGTTATCCGCTTTATTTATAACAATAAATATCAAGCAGTAAACGGCACACTTGCTTGATTCGCCAGTGATTCATATTAGCAGTTTATCGGACTCGTAATTTGCTGGCTGCGGTTCAAATTTCCGTAACTTCAACGTCAGGTCACTAAGTAAGCATTATAAAGTAGACACTCGTAAAAATGGAAGCCCATATTGTGGCTGATTAGAAGATTGCTCAAGTTTTTTTTGTTTGAGTGTACGATCGTGCCACAGTGTGACAAACTGTTGAGTGCACGGGGTGCGCCTCAAAATTTCTCCATTCGTACTCACTTACTTACGTTCATATTTCACTGCTTACAGAATGCTGACGTGCCAGACGACCTGACTGCAGGCATGCCAACTAGGTCCCACTCTCCGCTGCTGGTGTACTTGCTGAGATCGCCCGATGAGATGAGATTGATGAGGTCCATCTGGAAGCCGTCGTAAGTCCAGGAACCGAACTTGAGCGGACAGCGCTGCTCGTCGAACGGGAAGAATGTCACGTCGATGCGACACGAGCTCTTGGTCATTGCAGGCACGACCCACAACATTTAGGTATTATCCACTTCTCGCGCAATCTCAGGGGCGCTTCACGTAGTCAGCGGTAATGAGGTACAC
>Ga0209671_1001812_pt1 | contig 18616 bp, 7 predicted proteins | sample WorMetHERISLAND2_2_FD_187401 | JGI IMG/M metagenome (GOLD analysis project Ga0209671, IMG submission 187401) | Marine gutless worms symbiont microbial communities from Max Planck institute for Marine Microbiology, Germany - Olavius geniculatus... | ecosystem: Host-associated > Annelida >...
CCAGTGTACGACTTCCTATTAGTGATTAATAGTAATCTAAGCCCTATCTCGCACCGTTACTGAGATACAGCGACTTATTGGCTCGAAATCGCAAATTTTGCCCACCCACCTCTCATTCAGCGCCCTCGTTCGGGGTGACTCCCTTCGAATTTATGAAAAAGCTTTACGGTTTCTAAAACTAGAGTCTCCAAACACCTGATGGTGAAGATTTGGTAATTCTAGCTTGCACCGTTTTTTACTGATCCACCCGTGTGACGGACGGACAGACAGACAGACAGAATTGCGATGGCTAAGACGAACTGAAAGCAGTAGCCGCTGTCGCGCGTAAAAAACAGATACTGTTTGACCATTTTTAGCATTTGCTATTAATTATTCATAGTTTACATGTTTTCTTTTCATAATTCTTCCGCAACGCCGGTGTTTTTTTTCCACACGCAGATTGTGAATCAAACAGCGTTCGTCGTTAGTTAATTCTGTAACCATCATTAACATTTTAGTAATTATTAAAAATAAGCTACGATGCAACCCTGTTGGGGCACTTTATGGCCGCACTGTAGAATTTTGTCGTGTAGTTCTTAAGGTCAGTAAAACGTTTTCAATACAGAGTCCATAAACCATGCAGTGGGCCAGCAAGCGTGACTGAACTTGTTCTATTACTGCTGTTCTTAGAAACTTGTATAAAATTCTCATGCACATGACCACCAATTCATGACATAATCAAAATTATCATCTTCCGTCCGTATGCAGAGATGCAGGTAAGCCTATAGCAAAGAAAAACCATAAAACGAGAATGATAGATAGCAGAAAACAGGCCTGAGAGCCTGCGACCAAAGTACAGCTTTTCTCCTCACTCCAATTTAAGGCAGCACGGTCAAGGTCTTGGTTCATTCTGTGCGTCTTATGCGCCCGATAAAGAACGGCTCTCTGTCATCTGCCGCGTCTTTCGTTAATTAAACATCTCCAACCATCTCTGGAGTAAACAGTGGCTCTCACCTGTGCAGTAGTATGCGGTAGGTGTAGATGACCATTAGCCTAAGTGAACAGCATGGAAACTGCTGCCGCCGGTGTGTATTTCATATAATGTATAATGCTTGTAGACTTATCATTGTAGCTTTACGTCGTTGAGCCCCAACCCTCGTACTGTTTGCCACGTCACACCAACACGCAAAATTAATAATGCACGAATAGGCCGCCAGACCAGGCCTATAGCCAGGCCCACCCGACGCTTGCTTTCTGCAAACTATCTACTCAAGCGAAACCGAAACCATCGGAATGTCCATCGGATTATTGCCAAAACGTATAGCTTATTAGAAGCCATTATATTGCTCCGGCCGCAGCTTAACGGTCGCTTTTCTAATAGTTGCACGAAATACGCTGAAGGCAAACCGGGCATAGTCGTGATTTTTACTCGCAACAGCAGCTACTGCTATAGCGCGTCTTAGCCATCGCAATTCTGTCCGTCCGTCCGTCTGTCTGTCACGCGGGTGGATCAGTCAAAAACGGTGCAAGCTACGATCACTAAATCTTCACCGTCAGCTGCCTGGAGGACTCTAGTTTCAGGAACCGTAAAGCTTTTCCATAAATTCTACAGCCTACATGCATTTCTCCATTAGTGTTAGCCCGGTATTGTACATTGTACAAATATCGAGGGATCGTCAGCGTTCAACACAGTCTTGCGCTTCTTCTATACAGAGAAGGTAAAAAAAATTTTTTACCCCCCTCGGTTCTCCTTAACGTGGGGTGTAACGGTAATGTGCCGAACTTGCAACCCTGAGGTTGCAGGTTTGACTCCGAGCCGGGGCACTGCCAGATAACAACTATGGGCAAGTTGTACACACAATCATTATATTGCCTCTCTTCACCAAGCAGTATAAATTGGTATCGGCTAAAGGGCGATGACGCTCTGCGGCTAGGAAGGTAACCGTAGGTCTGGACTGGCCTTGCGTCACGGACTCAGAAGTTTATCCATTTACGGGCTCAACGGCCAACGCATGGGAGATGAGCACCCCGCCTATGCTCCTGATGGTGCACGGCCTGGTTTGCCTTTTTGCCTTTAACGTGTTCTGAAATTTGTTATTCAAAGACTGAACATTTTAAGTTCTATAATGTAACACGCATGTCTGCACAATTTTAATCCACGCCAAACTACAAGATTTTATTCAGTTATCCCTAACTTTGATAACGTTATGCTACATTCATTGCGCGATCACGCCCCTAGAACATTTTACGTGTAGCCTACGTAGGCTTGCTTTCCGCAAAAGAACTACGTGACTTAAAACCGAAGCAATAACATTATCCAGAAAATCGCACAACCAACTTCATCGAGTTTTATCATGTCATGAATCATGACTTCTTCAACTGTTGACGATACGAATACACCGACTGAGAATAAAGACATTGTACTGCAAATGTTTTTCGCTGAAATTAATTGTCTGCTGCTGCAACAGTTAAGTCGGTCGCCGTGGCTGTTGTTTCGAAGCCGACTCGTGTGTCCGGGCAGGGCAATTTAAGACCGTCCGCGGTGCGTAGTGTCCACTGAATGCATGTCTCATCTGGTTGAACAACTACAGACTTAGTGGACTGTTAATTACGTTCTCTGCAGCGGTCATCACAAGCGCAACTTAACCGCTCGTCTCGTTCTTGATTAGCAGTCGTTTGCTGCAGCGTAAGTCGTCGCTTTATGGCTCACAGAAAGCTTTAGCGAGACCGAGTCGGCAGTCACGAGTCTCCAGTTACCATACATACACATCAGAGTAGCATGCGGCGAAACTGTTAGAAGCTGTCCGGAATGCTGTAAAAGGCAGAATCGAGTTTTATCGTCAACGGGGTAGCCCATTTCAGCGCTTGTCGCAGGTGGGGCATTAGACTTCGTACGTACGGAATTGCAGAGGAGAGGCCGCTGGATATCAGCTGAATACAACTATTGCGACCAGTGCTCTTGTTATTCTGATTTCAAATTTGTGCTTGGATTTAAATTGGGAAGTGTTCAAGGCCATTCGATTTTTAGGTTAATTGTTCTTGAAATGATAGCCTATATATTCCCCTCTTCGTGCATTAAGGACGATCTACTTTAGCTTTGTTACAAAATGATCATTAATTTGGTCGATGTTAATGTATCTACATTCTTTGTAGGCCTACAGTTAACTGTCTGACTGCAGGCTTACTACATGTAGGAGCAATGACGTCAAACTAAACAAAAACCAAAGTAATTTTGCAAAAAGCGGAATCGCTTTTCGTTTGCATTTGCCAGGGGACTGAAAATTTGGCTGCAACTTGCACGTTTTTCCGGATAGTTTAACCCAAGGAAATTTTGGGTTAAACTGTCCGGAAAGAAGTTGCAGCCAAATTTTCAGTCTTCTGGCAAATGCAAACGAAAGGCGATTCAGTCTTTTGCAAAATTACCTTGGGTTAAAAATTTTCTCTTTTCCTGGGGTCAGATACTTCCAATAGACACAATGTGTCATTGAATTCACAAGTGTACGTAACTTCCAAATGTCATCTAAATCAGTCGAACGGTTTGAACAAGGTGGGAAATGTGACGTAGACGACAGTCGACGACGGACAGCCGGGCTATGGAGAAATGTGTAGGACAGTAGAAATGGGCGAAATCGCTTTCGCTGCAAGACGTAAATCGGCCTAAAGTCACAATGTTGTTCTGCTCGTGATATGCTAACATTTTCTCCACTACCATCAGTATTGTCAACGTTGTTCAGTCTTCACTTATCGCAACTTTCGAAAGACGACTAGGCACTTTGATTTTTCTAACTTTGATTGTTTTTACTTTGCCTCAGTCTTGTTTTCTTACTTGTGTTTTCCTTACTTTGTGTCATTCGTAGGCTACGCCTACTCTTTCTACTTTTGCCGTTATGCTGAAAAGTTGTCGCATGATGTTAGTTATCTTACTGACTGGTGGATTTTAACAACTTATTGTTAAGATCCAAATAAAAAATTTAATGTTTAACATAAAATGCATGGTGACAATTTTGATAAAGGCCGTACATTAATAATGCCAGAATAGGCCGCCAGACCAGGCCTATAGCCAGACCCACCCGACGCGTGCTTTCTGCAAACTATCTAGCCTACTCAAGCGAAACCGAAACCATCGGAATGTCGGAATGTTTTATATCGTGTAATCCGCAAAATAGTCATCGAAAGCGAAACGGAGACTTTTGTGTGGCTTATGTAAAAAATTTGGGCCTATTAATTCTCTAGGCCTACAGCAAAATCGTGAGAGCAGCTGGCCTAGCCATAATGAACAAATAATTTTCATCAATATGGTTGCGTGGACGTCAACCAGCGCATGTAAAGCAACTTCATATAGACCTATTGTGATGGGATATTATACAAATCAATAATAATTATTGTTATTGCGATTGTTGTAATATGTAATCACCATATGAATGCTTCAATCAATATGCGCAGAGTGCTGCAGACTAGGCCTGGCTGTTTTGTAAAAATGCCTACTATGTGCGATGGCATTACACGCCTATAATATTGCAACAAGTCGAGGTGTTTTCGACACAATATAGCTTGCTCATTCGCAAAACATTGACTGACTGTTTGTCCGCCTCGCTATAAGCTAACGGCCGAGTAAAGCCCAATTTACAATACCACGCAACGTTCTGGAATCCGCGGAACTTACTTAAGTCGCAGTAACATAGTGCGTTCCACACCGGCGGATAGCTAGTAGCACTGCAGCTTTCACGCCAGATCTACAATAGACGCGGGATTGAGATAATAAAATGCTGTCGCATGCAGCTGACCGCAGCAGCGAAAAAGCCATCCTATCAGTCTTATGACAAAAACCTTGCTATCGCATGGAACATGCGCGATGTCGCAATCATGAATCTTGACGCCATAGTCTGAAAATGCCAGCTGAAGCTTTATTATAAAAACATAAACATTTCCCTTTACGATGCCAAATCCACATTTTCAATGCTTTCGTTTTTAACCCTCTTTTGCAAGGCTCATGATTAGTGAGTAAGCCTACTAAAGCACTCGTTGTGCAAACCTTGTCCGGTTTGACGTATTATTACAAAAAAATTAATTTTTTGCGGTAGGCATTCGCAAATTTTTAACCAGCTCGATATCAAGCAGTTGATGCTGCTGCCAGCGAAGCAAATGGTCTGGCGACTGCAGTCAACAAATGCGCGCATTTTTAATTTTCAATGCTGGTTACCTTGCTGTCACGACCTTGACGATGGTGTCCTATATAAACTTAATAACACTAAATGTTATCGTAAGGTATCAATAAACTCTGAAGACTGACGGGGCAATAAACCGCAAATAATTGTACAGGGTGTGTCAAAAAATGACCCAACTTGTTTTTGTGAGAACTTCGTCAAATCTCCACCAAATTTGATAATTTTTGGCATACAGATAGCCATGACGATAGAATTATGTAAGGCACATTCATCGTCCATCTCACATAATTTATGTCAATGCAGTGCCATGTAAAACGCAGATGCTCCAAATTGTTACATTACGCGGTGATTATCAGTAGCCTATCAGATTGCTCACTTGAGCATTAGGCTATCAGTTTTACAAAGGACACCATGGGATTTAATAATTTTGCGGTAATAAACATTTTACGCTAAAAACAGCAGACAACAAAATAACTGATTGATGAGCTTAAAACACATTTTATCCATGAATGCATACACTGTGCTCTGCATTTTGATCAGTTGATCGTTAATGCCACTGTCAGCCATAGCGTCATGTCAGGAGCGTCATTTCAGTAAATTGTTGAGATCTCAGTGATCCTTGGGGGTCTAAGTCTGCGTAACGTATTGTTTTTGCAGCAGTAACACTGTTTCAAAGGTACAATTTACAGGGAAAAAACCGAAATCGTAAATCTTTGGAGGGTTTGTAGACCCCTCCAGCCCAACCCCCTAAATGACGCCCCTGCATCATGTCTAAGCCATTGTGTACACTTTGGACGTAAATTCTGATAATTTGGAATCAAGTTGTTACAAAAACTTATAAGTCTGCTAAATGAATCAGATTTTAGTTTATTGTGTGCTTGATAAGTCATTAGAACTTTTACGGAGACAACACCTGAGCATTATGCAACAATCTGGAGCATCTACAGTGTACGTTCTACACAGTAGTGCATTCACTTTCACATGTTCAAGCAAGACAGTGCACTAGCATACCGAGCTTGCAAAATGGTTGCGTTTTTGGATCGCGAGACGCCTGATTTGATGTCCCCATGTTGTTCAGTGCTGAAGTGATAAACATTTTTCATTAACAAACCAGATTAAGTTCACCATCGAAGCAGGGTAGCAACTGACAGCACTAGTTGAGACAAGCAAGCTTGTACTCACGACACATTATGACGTCAGCATTACGTCACAACTAGCAAAAATATTTAATCAACTACCATATTTAGTTTTAAATATTGTGAATTAGTATTTTTTCAGCTACAACTGGTGAAAATTTTGTGTAAATTGGTCATTATATGAGTGAATTATGAGAAAAACAAAAAGGGGTCCCTTTTTATGAAACACCGTGTATATGAGCCTCAGGGCCTAGACTGACCGTGACACTTGCTTATGGCACTTGATGCTTAGATAGCTGATAATCGTTTGACTGCGGTAGTTTACGCGTGATCTGGGCGTCAAGTCAACCCAAGTGTGACGTTGCGAAACAAGTTTACCGAGCGGTGCAATGTCGCGCGGTATAGGCTTACCTCACGTATACCGTGTCCTTAAAACTGTGCCGGTGTTATTTTTAAATAACTAAGCAAAACATTAGCCGATTTTAATAGTTTTTGGTAAGCAACATAACGACGAAACTTGTCTATAAGCAAAAGTGCCTTCGTTTACGTCAAAGCCTCATTCACAATTCTGCACTACACCGTGTTCCAACAAGTAATTTGAACAAAGCTCACGAGACGTGCGACAGCGTTAGCATTTCATGTTCGCAGGTTGTCCAGGTCTATCTCTATAGCCATGTCAGTGCAATTAACTTTTAAAATGTGCTTAACAGCTGAAAATTACAAAAAAAAACAGTTTCAAAACACTAAAACCCCATATTTTAGGAGTTCAAGGACATTCAAGGTCATCGATGTTTACACCATTAAAAAACTCGTCACTAGTACTTGTTACGATAACAGTACGTCTGTGTCTATCTGCAACTGTTTTCTTAATTTAATATAGTGCACGTGCTTGCTTGGCAGTTGTTTGAAGCAATTCGATGAAGGAGCCGGCGTTCGGATATAGTATTATACGAAAGCGCGTTAAGAAATATGCAGCTAAAGCCTGCAATGCGTTCGTTAGCTTATTTACGAAGCCTTATGTAGCCTAGGCCTACAGTCCAGCGGGAGCGCTGCAGCGTCTTTAGAACACGTCTCACTATATTTAGAGTATGTCCTAATAATACACCATGCGCCATGGACTGCATGCAGACACAGCCACACGATGGACTATCCTAGTACTGGGCCGTGTGGCTAAGCATGTGGTTATTGATGGCCCTTGCTTTGCTTCAACGCGCCACTGACCACTGACCAGCTGCCCGCACACAGTGATGCTGCACGCTGCACCGGTGAGTATAACGCATGCATCTGCATAATTAGAGCCTATCTCACAGTAGATTTTTGCCAGTGCATAATCGGCTTTGACGTTTTGCACTACAGCAACAAACTAGGCACCTACATTGTGTCTGCAGTGTGTCTGTAGTCTATAGATAATTAGACAGGATCGTCATCATTCGAATTTCCAGCTATCACGAGATATTACACAGTGAATAATGATCTAATTCTACAAAGCTCTTGAAATTTCATGACAATATCACTCGAGCATTATATTTTCTAGAACGAGATCAGCAATTTCATACTGTAGAATAATTTCTACAATAAGATCGCCGATCTCTTTTTAGAACTCTCGCCTAGCATGAGATCGGACAGAGGGAGCGTCGTCCAGTGGCAGAACAGCCAAGTGGACCAATCACGGGACCTGATTTGCAGCGATCTCATCCTAGTATTATTCTGCTGGTGCTTACGGCAAATTATGGCTTTTTCGCCCCTTTGCCAGTTAGCCCCCTGGCTTGTTCGTCCCCTGGCTGATTCGTCCCACCGTTGAACATAGGCCCCTACCGGTGATTCATTATTGAGGCTTGTGTTTCAATTTACAGAAAAGCAACACGTAAGTGTAGCGTCACGTCACTGATCAATAGTTACTTCAATTAACGTTATACGTGACAAATTAAATAATAATTTACAAAGTCAGTAATCTTTGGTTTCATTGCAGCGTATTCCTAGAACGCTTAAAACTCGGCTAATGTGTCAACGTCAAGCTTCTTTTGAAATGAATTCTCACATGCATAATTAGATCTAGGCTTAATAACCGCTTGACGAACGCCTATAGATCTATTAGACAGCGTCAGACATCATTGCAAACATTCTAAGGCGAGACAGCGCACTAAAACTCTGTATAATTAAATACATGTATAGGCCTAATGATTTTATTTCAGAATTGAACAAAGCATTAAACATTCACACAATTCTTTATTCTCATCATCAGGCATAAACTGTCTAGGCCTAAAGACAATTATTACCTATAAACCTCGATGACAAATTACCGGTATTCAACGGGGGTGAAACGTCCAATGTGAGGGGGCGAAAAGCCAGGGGTGAACAAGCCAGGGGCGAATCAGCCAGGGGGCGAACCGGCAAAGGAGCGAAAAAGCCAGACACCCTTACGGCGAGATCGCCGATCTCATGCTAGCGCTAACCTTCGTTTATTTCAACCTTGTCAAAACGCATACATGTGCAGTGTGCATAATATAGGCCTATACCTACTATACTGTGAATATATAGGCCTACGATAGACGCTGTGCCTTGGATTGAAGCAAGTGCACAACAAAGCAGAGATTATTGGGACTGCCACGACAGAGGTCATATTTGTTTATAATTAAGTTCCTGGTCATGAACTAAGATCAGTGCAGTTTGCAGATTTGTTGGGAGAAAGAAAACGTGCGTTATCATCCGACTGTGCCGAGGTTGCTTGTTTATTCATTCGCCCCGGTTGTCCGTGACATTACTCAAAAACAAAAAACCCACTATCGACAGGGTGGGCTACCCCCTATGTCCGAAGACCAGCGGCTTACTTCCGGTCGCGGAAAGAAAACGATTTCCCACAGTGACTATAAATTAAAAACAAAGACATGGTTACTACTGACAATCTATACGAACTCATTTCCCTATCCAACGGTACTATCGCCCCCTTCTACAACAACGGCCAATTTTGAACATTTTTGTGCAGTCTTACATCGTGCAGACGCACGTGTGTGTCCGTAGATAATCTGAGTGAAGCAGCACTACACGGACATGGCGGCAGCAGTTGATGACAGCAGTTATCGTCATCTGCTCGCTGAGTATCGCGCACGCGACAACTTCGACTCCGTGTTTCGATCAACCCTCGACGATCTGTCCAGAAAGCTGGACTTGGCCTGGGTCAGGTCGTGCGTCGCGTTCGGCACGGGCAGCGGAGAACACGAGATGGAGTTCGCACGACGTCTTCTGCCGAACCTGACGCAGCTCATCGCCGTCGAACCAGACCACGAGTCCGTCAAGGCGCTGCGGGCGCACTTCGACAACGACCATGTATTAATTTAAAACTGTCGATCATTGCTGAAGTTAATTTTATCACCTTAGGAAGGTTGTTGTATGGTTTAACTAGACGGCATGCAAGAAAAATTCTAATATTCTAATATTGACCTATATAATATTGGCCTATTCTAATATTGACTGGAAGAAATTTGTTTGCATACCACTTTGTTAAACATTGAAACTGCCTTTAGGGATAAAATTAACTTCAGTTATCTTATGGCCTAGTTGATTTCATAAATCCGTCCACAGCATTATAACAATCGTAGTTTTTTAGGGGTAGTAGTTTTGTAGTTTTATTAGCCTAATGTTTGTTTTTCTGTTTTTCATTGCAGTTCCCCGGAAGCACAGACCCACGCCCATAAATAAAGGGTTGCTACGTCCCCTGGCCTCCCAAAACAAGATCGAGCGCTTCTAAGCTAACATAATGTATAAATTCTGTTAGTGATATGTGTTAGTGTTACGCCCTGTCAACGATTAGGGCCTAAGCCTATAGCTGTCTTGCGTTGTTTTCTGCAAAATCGGTTGCGTGTGTGTGACGAAATAAAATTTATTCATTCGTTCATTTATTCAGCTGCCAGGAGTGGAGACGTCGATCGCGGAGACCTGTGTGGAAACCTGGAGCGGCCTGGAAAAGCCAGTCGACGTGGCGCTGTTCTTCAACGCTATCTACCACGTTCCGACTGAACCTCGACGAAAACTGCTTCAGCTGCTCAACACCACGTACCTGAGTCCGAACGGCATCATCGTCATGATCGAGAACGCTTCTCCCGTCACCGCCGGCTACATTCGCCTGATGCACAGTCTCAGGTTGGACCGACCCAATGCAATGCTGCCCTCAGAGAAGCTCGTAGATGGGGCATTACCAACCTGGATAAGTGTTATTGACCAATCAGACAGACGACTGTTTCGCAGCATAGGCTTACGCCTTAAGCCACCACTGCCTTAACCAACTACTCTCTCTTTCAAGCCCTTCTTCTCAAACGTATAACTTAATGACCTCTCAAAGTCATACTCATACCTATTCTCTGCCAACCGTCAAAACCTCCAATTCTATAAAAAGTCTTATTACCAAAGCCTTTGTTGATTATAAGTAAATTTTACATACGTTATTTTTTCTTTACGGCTGCGTGGGCCTATTAAGCTACTCTGTATATGACAGACATTGTGTGTTTGAATTTGAGTATATTATTTTCATTCATGTAATGCTTGTGCGATTGACGCTTGCAATTAAAGGCAAATTACTTACTTACTTACTTACTTACTTATTCAGGACAACTGGTATCGGGACATTGAGAAGGACGTGTTGGCGTGCGGGTTCTGTATCGACAGCGCACACGACTGAAGGCGTAGTCAAGTACATCCAACTACTGTTTGACATCAGCTCTGTCAGCGAGCAGACAGTACGCACAAACATCGCAGAGATCTACAACGACCCAAACCCGGAAGTGAAGCAGATACTTAGGAAACTGGTCATATTTAGAAGGAATTCCCAGCAAAAATGATATAGGCATATAGTGCTGTTTTTAACGACTGTATAGTTTAGTTTATGCTATCTTTTTATCAAGTCATGTTAATTGCATGGATTGTTTTTTATTACTTGTTTAATTGCTAGTTGCTGATTGGTAGACATGACGTGAATAGCTATTGGACATTGCAGATTTTAACTTGACTGAAAACTATACAGGATGGTCCAAAAACGGCACAAAGTTAATGACACCACAATTTTGCAACCGTACGTCAGAGCCATGTGGTCTTCAGTAAAATGTTCCAAAAGAAATTCTTTGCGTGACTAAAGTCAGTATTTGAATAGGCTACAGCGGTTAAATATTCTTTGTTATTGCCGCTGGCAATTAAACTATGCAAAAGCAGGGCACGTTCGAATATTATATCAGATTTATCTGAGCACTTGCTGTTGCTACACTACCTTGTGAAATGCAGAAGTCGTAGTTTGACCATTGACAACAATGAAATCGTACTGGATAGTGCATGCGTCAGATCAAAAAAATTACTGAGACCACAAAATCATTGAAAATCTGTTGAAATTGTAAGTCGACAAATTGAAATGATACATCAACAGCGAATGGGCCGCTTGAGTTATGCAGTTACTGAAAGTGCTGTTGGCAAATGGCGTCAACGTCTACCGCTTGCGTTTGTGCTGCAGGACATTTTGAGTGCATGCTGAAATGAAGATGATGTGATGTGACACGTGTGATTTTTTGAGTGATAATAACTGCCAATTTCGTTTGTTGCTATTCAGTTAATAATTTCTGAGCCGACGCATACGCTATTCGGCAGGAATTCATTGTTGTCAATGGCCAAACTGCGACTTCTGCATTTCACACGGTAGTGTAGCGACAACGTTAAGGTGAGGTGGCCACAACTATAGACCTTTGCGTTAAGTTTCTTTTTAATGTCGCCTGCCAAAAAGTATTGAAATCGGCCAATGTTTCACGAAGCTATAGAAAAAATAATAGTGGCGTGTTTTTATGGACCAAGGCACATTGAAAGTAATAGGGCCTACTGTTTTTCTATGGTTCACTTGCTAGCGGCAAAAACAAAGAATATTTAATTGCTGTATTTAAACACTGACTTTAGTTATGTAAAGAATTTCTTTCAGAACATTTTGCTGAAAACCGCACGACTCTGTGATGTACGGTTGCAAAATTATGGTGTCATAAACTTTGGCCGTTTTTTGGACCAAGCTGTAGAGTATGACTATTGCCACTATGTTTACTTTCTAGTAAAATAAATAAACCCGCTAAGTAAAATCTTACTATAAAGTGACTCATTGTAGGCCTAGTTGAACAAACTACACTTTGTACCGTGTCTGCAGTGCACACATGAATTGCAGTGTGCCTATAGTACATGTTGAATTGCACAAAATGGTTAGAAAAGTAAGACAACACTTGAGATTGAGGTATAACCCAGATATCAATTTTTATTTGAGATCGGTTCTTCAACTTATTTTTAGAGCTGTCAAAGGGATAATTTTTTAATGCATTAATTAACGCGTTATTAACGCACCGAGTCCCGTCGAGAGGGAGAGTAGGAGGGTAAGTTACCTCGGGCACCAAGACGTTTGGCGGCCCCGCCTGTAGAATATAGAAAGTTAGAAACACATTTTAAACGTATAATGAACAATAACTGCCGTCATAAATAGCATAGAAATCTATTAGCCTGTCGTCAAAATAATTATTTATTTACAGTAATGATAGAATGGCAACTACAGTTTAGTTACTTGAATTCATTCAACTGTCAAATAACGCAGTTTAACGGAATATTGGAACTTTTGCTTTACGGAATTTAGTAAATTAACTTGAATTTACGTATGTACATTAATTATTTTAACACGCGTTAATTTATTAACGCATTAATGTGTTAATTAATGCGTTCATTTGACAGTTCTACTTATTTTGTTTTTCTCGTTTACACTTAGCCTATCAAGCGTTGCTTTGAAACCAACGTTTGTGTTTGCCATCATAGCAATAACCTCGCAACCTCAAATAGCACACATGTTACTTGATAGTAAAAAATCAAGAATCGAGTATAATTTGGACGAAAATTGACAAAGTCCCAAAGCAGGCAGTTTTTGATAATACTGACCTATATTTAACAGAAGTTTGTGTATTCATACATGTTAACCAATTTCGGCATCTACAGTACACTACGTGGTTTTTAGGTTGTAGCCCAGTTAGCAGTACACTTAGTTTGCTGAACAAAGCATAACCATCAACCAGTACAAATTTGCAGAATTGAATTCTACATTTCCAAGACGTTCCAGCCTCACCACAGGATCAGAAATAGTCCTAACACGTGACACAACAATACACATTAGAAGATAAAACTGTTTTTACGCTAACAGCGATAAAAACGTCAAGGGCCAATTGTATGAACTCAACAGTCAACACTGTGTCTACATAAACTGGCTGATTTGAGTAAACTTCATCCCAAAAACTGCAAAAAACTTATTTGGCAGAGTTCTGCCAAATTAAAACCAGTCCGCATTAGTGCCGAAATTGGTTAGCATGTACAAATACTGAATACGCATATGGTACAGATGGGCGAACAAACAGGCAAAAGCTGTAATGTGGCCTAATTAGACGACCGCATACAACAAACAAGTCATCCTAAAAAGACATTTACAACTCGGTTTTCACATCAGTTTTGAGTCCAGCTTTATCGGGGTCTTGCCACAACGGTTCAGATGCTTCATTTGCAATAAACTTCATCAAGTCTTCTACTTCGTATTTTCCCTGATAACAAGCATGCATTAAGTTCTCAACTTTCGGCATTTGCTCTCCACAGTAAACTATAGTTAAAACAACCGTTACATTTGAAAAAGAAATAATGCAACAGATAAACAAAAACGAACAGATGGTGGCGTGGTGTAGTGGTGATGCATTTGATCTGATCAACGAAGTCACTCCGCCAGGTCCGGTTAGTACTGTGATGGGTGACTGCCTGTGGGCAGGTAAACCATCTCGGTATGTAACCAGCCACCTAGGTTAACTCAGCCTTCCATCCCTCCATGGTAGGTAAATCGAGTACCGGCCTATCTGGCTGGGGTTAAGGCGGGGCGTGTTCACCTGTGTCGGGTGGCAGGTAACACTATGTGATCCCATACGGCAGGTGACGCTCCGTAGCTCTGAGATGGGCGTCCCATTAAGAGCTATATCACCACCTTTAACCTTTAACAGTGAGGAAACATTAAAAGTTACAATTTATAAACTTTATATCAACGTAATGGTTTTCACTGCTGCTTGCATATAACGTTATACAGCAGTATAACAACTAAGCAAATAAAAGCTCATACTGTGCAATTTCATCTAGATTTGCAAGCATAGTTCGGAAAAGCAAAAATACAGAAAAACTGCTATAACAAAATTTGTTCCAAGTTAAATGCTCAGCAAAATGCTAGTCAGTTTCATAATGTGACTCACAAATATAAAAACGCACCTCGTATAGTTTGGGGAACATTTTAGACTTTTTTGCAGCAAAATAGATAGATGGAAACCTGCAAATACATTTCAGCACACAGTGATTCTGAGAACAAAACTATTTTGACTCAAAACACACACAGGCTTGTACTATCACTGAGAAATACAAAACTCACATTGTAAACAAAAAATCAAAAATACATTTGTTTTAGTTCTATGGGCAGATGTAAGTGCCATTTTGGCTTTTCTGTCCCAAAAGACACAATGTTTTATGAATTGTAATTCATACTGCACATGCATTGTGCTTGTGTTCCAAATATAAATAAATAAGTAAGTAAACAAAACATACTGCTTTATGACGTATGGCCTGGGAACGTCATTGACTATTGCATCCATAGATGCCAGCAAAATACTCTGACTGTTTTTCAGCTACACATGCAGCAAAATAAAATTAATGATCACAGTTAACAATAAACATTTTTTGCGCAATATATATGATAAACAGCACACAGTGTAAAATGTAATACAAAAAAAACTTCTACATAGTTTGTTCATGATAACTTGGGCAAATGTGGACATATTTTACTACTTCTTTTACTGTTACATTCCAGGATAAATGGCAAAAAAAGTGTGCGAAATCTATCAAAGAATTCCTATGTTCACAACCACATGTTTATGCATATTAACTGACTTTCAGTGGTCAAAATTTACCACCAAAATCGTATGACATCAAGAGCAGTTAGAACGTGTGCCCACCTTACCTTAATACTGTTGCTACACTACCTTGTAAAATGCAGAAGTCATAGTTTGGCCATTCAAAACAATAGATTCATACTTATCAAGCAGTAAGCAATTTGCATGTAAATAAATGAAATAGCAAACAATTTTCCTTAAAAAGTGCTAGTTCTCTGACAACGTTATAATAATTATGATCAACAACAACTTCAGTTGGCTCTAATGATCCACCTTTTTGGCAACTTTGTGTAACTTCTTTCCGACTCCAGGACACTCATCACACCATGAAGCGTGAAAGAAGATAAGAACATCCTTCGTAGCATCATTAACCACATCGTTAAACGTTGTGCCAACCACAACCTACAGAAGTATACATGCAAATTAAGCCAAAAAAAATTTTAGCTTATGCTCACAAGATGCGCAACAGCCTATAGCAGTTCCTGTTCGCAGGTTGTTTTGGTCTATCTTCAGCCATTCCATTGCAATTCACGCTTGAAGTGTACGCTGCAGAAAAAAATCACTAAAACACCCTATTCCGGGGGTTCAAAATGGTTCAAAGTCATCGTTGCTAATACCCCTTAAAAGCTCGACAGCAGTTCTTGTTACAGTAAGCAGCAAGTCTATGTGTATCTGCAACCATTTTCATGCTAGACGAGCCAACAGCGGTAAAATGATGAATTGCTTAGGCAGTACTGCTCTTTGATGCCCACGTGCACAGAGATTCTTGAACCTAGGGGGTTGAGACTTAAACTGTTGAAATCTGCGTTAACTGCTGAAAATTTCGTAGGAAGGTTGTCCTGGTCTATCTCTAGTGATTTCGGTGCCATTCACTTTTGAAATGTGTACCACAGGCTAAAATTGCCAGAAAAATTCAATAAAAACCCCTATTTTGATGCTGGAGATCATCCAAAAATTAAAATACCTAAATAAGATAAAATAAGAGATGCTGCCTAGAACTATGGTAGGTAAAAATAAAGGTTACAGTGTGAAGAAAAAAAAGAATATAGAGTCTAATGGTATGACAAAAAAACTTCAAAAGAAAAGCAATAGAAAAATTGTGCATACTTTGATAAGTCGATCATCGGCTTGCGGCTGGGGAGCTGATTTGACATAAGGATCAACTTTACCAACGAGCACATGTTCTACAAACTCTTCCAAGTTATCAACTCTGCACATGTCACATCCAAAGGATATGTATCCAACACATTTTCACCACAATACTTGCACCATATGACATTCACAACGTGTAGATGATGTGCACTTTTTCACAAGAATACATTTATCACATTTTCATTCATTAAAAATTTCTTTTTATGCATTATTTGCAAACAAGTACTTTTAAACTGTTAGAAAAAATTAAACAGTTTAATTTCAAATTGTACAGCAGCAATAATCATTTCATCCTTCTGTATTATTTTAACTAAACAATAAACATTGTCAGTCACGAGACCATTCAATTCATCACCAGCGCTTTACTATAAATGGTTCATCATCACCATGCATCTATCTGGCACCGTTATGGAGATATGGCGCCTCAAAGATAATGGGGTCGCGACTTTGACCTTTTGAGGTCACGTGGCGTCATCGGTCACGCGACCATTCGACTCCTGGGGGTCGACTTCCCATGTGTGGTCCATATTGACCATGCGTCTATCTGGCTCCGTTACGTGGACATGGAAAGAAAGATGGAAGAAGGAAAGGAGAAAGAGAAAAGTGGAAGGGAAGGAAAAAGAAAAGTGAAAAATGGGAAAGAGAAAAGGAATGGAAGGTAAAGGGAAGGAGAAGGAAAATGAAAAAGGAAAAAAGGAGAGGGAAAGGGTAAGGAAAAGGGGGAGAAAAAAAAGAAGGAAAAGGGGAGGGGATAGTGGAAAAAAGAGGAAGAGGAAAAAGGAAAAGGAAGAGGGAAAGGTAAAGGAAAGGGGAAGCAGAAGGGAAAGGGGAAGGGAAATGGGCAGGGAAAGCAAAAGGGGGAAGAGGAAAGGGCAAGAAAAAAAGGGAAAAAAAGGAAAAGGGGGTGAAAAAGGGAAAAAGAAAGAAAGATGGAAAAGGGGGAAAGGGAAAAGGGAGGGAAAAGTAAAGGAGAAGAGAAGGAAAAGAAGAAGAGGTAGGGAAAGGTGGAAGAAAGCTCAAGAAAAATTGCACGCTCGGACGCACGCACAGACACTCAGGTGATTTTATAACAGTACTCTGTCCAATGCCAATAATTTCATAAGAGGTGAAATCTGGAAACAAATATAGTAAGTGAGACAAAAGCTTGATATCAGAAAAACTGAAAGAAGGAAAGAACAACAACTAAAACTGAAACAAACAAAAAACTAAAAATGCGTACATATGCTTCAACACAGTAAAATGACTGACAAACTGGTAGACAAATTCATGCAGCAACAACTAGTAATTGCAATCCCAAGATCCCAAAATCCCAACATTTTCACAAATCACAAATCCTGGGAATGGTGACGTCCCAATCCTGGAATTTTAGAATTACAAAAATTGTTAAAAATACCTTTTCCACTGTCATTTATGACAGAATAACAATTCTAGCCAGCTAATAAAATTTCATGTGTGCAGGAGTTTTTGCTGTAGACTGTAAGCTGCATATAGACAGTGACAGTCTCTGATGGCTTACTTATTTTTCCCTATTGTGCATGTTATGCATGAAATAAGTTTAGTAGGGATAGTGGGGATACTATAGGAATACTAAATAATGACCAAACTGTAAACCAAATCCTGAAAACAAAATCCCAAAATTACAAATTTCAGAAATTGGTGCCACAATTGCAACCACTAGCGACAACATACGTGAGAGGCCGGTGCATGACAAAACGTTGCTCAGACAGATCTCGCGCTACCACGACTGGCGTCTCATTGACATAACTCAGCCCGAGATCTCTAAGCTCTGCAGTAAAGCTCTGTGCATCTGATACAGCAAAGTGCACTTGCCTCTTGCCCGGCTCCGCAAACTTTCTCGCCACCATCATTACCCTGCACGTCGTTGTACACTGCTTAAAAAAGTTAAATAGTATAGCTATAAATGGGACATACATCCAAGGACTACAGAGTACAGAGCACCACCTGTCATACGTGATCATGGAGCACTACCTGCCACCCGACAGAGGTGAATGCACCCTGCCATAACCCCAGCCAGACAGACTGGTACTACTCAGTTTACCTACTTCAGAGGGATAAAAAGCTGAGTTGACCTTGATGTTGTTTATATACATTGTGAGCGGTTAGATTTGGTGAGAATTGTTCAGTTACATAGGTTAAAGTTTTTAAATAGACTTTTTAACAGTAGGAATCAAGTGATTTGTCAGTGTTTGTCATGGTGTCGGCG
>Ga0209671_1001813_pt1 | contig 18616 bp, 7 predicted proteins | sample WorMetHERISLAND2_2_FD_187401 | JGI IMG/M metagenome (GOLD analysis project Ga0209671, IMG submission 187401) | Marine gutless worms symbiont microbial communities from Max Planck institute for Marine Microbiology, Germany - Olavius geniculatus... | ecosystem: Host-associated > Annelida >...
CCTTATCAGTGCTTGCTATGATAAACAGCATGGCTGTGCCTATCTGCAACCATTTACACGCTAGACAAGCACAGAGTATAAATCACCACTTTTTACAGAGGTACCACTCGTTGACACTCACGTGTGCAGGCCTGCTTAAATCTAGAGCGTCCGGACTTGGACTGCTAAAATCTACATTCCATGCTAAAAATTTCAAATGCAGGTTGTCTTAGTCTATCTCCAGCCATTTCGGCGCAATTTACTCTTGAAATGCGTGTCGCAGCGCAAAATTGTGCAAAAAATTCACTAAAGCCCCTTTTTGAGGGGTTCAAGGTCGTTCAAGGTCATCGATGTTGATAAATCCAAAAAGCCTGTCACCAGTGCTTGTTATGATAAGCCGCATGTATGTACCTATCTGCAACCGTTTTCACATTATTCGAGCCAATAACGGCAAAATGACATTTTTTTAAGGGGGGTACCCCTCTTTGATGCCTTCGTTCGAGGGGAACCCCTGCACCCAGTGGCACGAAATTTTGTCACGATAAACTAGAGACCTGGGGGCAGTCCACAGTAAAGATTTCGTGGTCCTAGCTTGCACCGTTTTGATACAGATCACGAGTGTGACAGACGGACAGACGGACGGACGTCCAGACGATGGCAAAGACGCGCGAAGCATTCTGCTTTCGCGCGTAAAAACTAGCTTGGTGGCCTTTTGTCCGGGATTTGTTGAGAGAAACTGGTCGAACAGGCGAATACAGGTGAAAATATGTTACAAAATCTCTTTGTGGAATACCCATCCCAGAGTTACGGAGCGGCACCTGCCATATGGGATCATACCGTCGAACGATCTGCTATAGACAACGTGACATCTGCTATAAGTCGTTGCTTATCTTCTGGCAGCGTCTCAGCTTTTCACCAAGTCATTTGATGGACTGGACTGTAAGCAAACTTTGTAATGGATCTAGAAGAAGTATTACTTATGCCACATTAAAAATTCTGATTGAATAACTGATTGAAGTGTCAGCCGAGTGACCCGACACAATGTAAACGCGCCCCGTTTCAACTCCAACCAAGCACGTTTGTACTGCAGGCCACATGGACACAAAATTTCCTTCTGTGTCTGATAATAAGTGGAGAAAGAATTGGCTGTGACATAGGCCTACCGAGTTGACAGACGGATAAAGACTGATGGACACCGGATAGTAACGAACGATGACGCCTTCTCCTGTATTGCGCCAAGACCGGGGTATAATAATAAGGTAGCAGCATCAGTAGCTTGCTTCAGTCACAGCGTGGTGTAGCGTATTACTAGTGATGGCGCGGTGTTACGAGCGATGAAGCGATTGTAGTAATAGTGTCGTAAATATCCATTGGCGGGATGCAGCCAGCGACACTGCACAGTGACAGTGGCGCATTTCCTATGCATTGGTAGCCTACAAGCAGCTTTTCGTAAGGCGGCAAAACTTTGAGCTGGCGGTAAACTTTGGAACTGTTTTTATTGCTGCCCAAAATTTTACTTAAATTAGTTGTCTCTTGCCATAGGTTATGGCGTCACCGCGTGGAAAACTCACAGTTGGATTGAATGGGAGCGACGTTAAAGGAAAAGCGGAAAAACAGACGTGGAATGAAAACATTTGATCAAAAATATTACTTTTTCGTAGCTGGTAAGAAATTTCATAGGTCGGTCAATACTAAATGGATTATTATAATCATGCAGAGAAAATACTATCGTTTTTCATTAAATTTAGTTGTTTTTTTTCTGGCCTGCGATGTTGTAACCAGTTTGTCGTTACCATTTTGGCACATACGAGTAAAATTCGCATATAAAGACGCAGACGCGGTTTCGGGCTGCGTAAATGTGACGGCATTTTACGCATCTGCCTATAGAAGCGGCGAAAGCCTAGATCCGCCACTGCGGGAGCGGAGTGTCGTAGATTCCGCACTGCAGAGATAGTGACAGTGCGACGCCCGCCCGTGACCGTACTGGGACGTGCACGGTGTCTGTGGGGAGGCAACCCTCCTCCCTCCCCCGGTTCTCCTTCGACGCCCGCCCTGTGCCAATATTGTCGCCGACTATTTGTGACGCGCCGCTGAGCAAATTCATTCGGTTAAGATTTCGCACGAATAATAAATCAGCTCGATGTCATGCGGATGCGGAGCGGACGAGTCGCGCGGCTTTGCAGACTCTGCAGCCGCGCGTGCCGCCATGTAGTCTACTGTGGCAACACAAAGACCTCTCTCTACAGAAAGTTTAATATCTCCGAAACGGTTCAGCAGTTTTGTAAGAAAGCTTTAGCGATTATTAAAAAGACAATTTGCTACGTGCAGAACGAGATAGGTGGAGCATTACGAAAGCTTGCATCAGTTGCGCGAGCTTTCGTTTTGATGCGTTACTTTCAAGTGAACGCCTCTCTTTGACTTCAGTATAATTAAACATGTCTAAATTAAAACTGCAAAACAACCAAGCAATGGCTGAATAATGACATGTCAATACGAGCCATTATATTATGCAAATAATCATCTGTTTTCGAAGCAAATTACTAACAATATGAGATGAGCTCAGATTGAGCTGCAGCAAGAAGCGATCAGAACGTCAAACGCATCAACGCAAAAGGCGAAAAGTTTACCATTACCAGTTTATCATTTACCATTGGACAGCCCTATTTTATATCTAGCATCAAGCCGTACTTTGTAGTCTATTTGTTGCTCCGTTTGTGTTACCTTTTGTGTTCTATTGTCGTTTCTTTTCTTTTTTTCTGTACTTCGTGTACGATGAAATAATAAATATAAATATATATTACACTGTCAAAGCTATCAGTGAACTTTGTGATTGATGACAGTTACTACTACGCTATATACCCAGAACGATCACGGAGTAAGTGAAGTGATTCTAGGTCGTTAAAGTGTAAGCTCGCGGTCTCATCGTCGCGGTCAGTGTTTATTGGCGACGACAACTGTCTTCTCCGGTGCCGCTGCTGCTGCTGCTGTGGACGCTGCGTGTACGGCGTTGTGAAATAGAGGTTACTGGTTTGTCTCTTCTCTTAGCGGCGACTGAGCATGTGCAGTGTGCACTGCGGAGCATGTTTATAGGCGATCATTCAGGTCAATAACCTGCCACCGGCGCTAAACAGCGACCATACTCAATGTCGTACGTTATGTGACATCTGCTGGCGGAAATGGCGGGGAGGGGTGGAGAAGGGTGAGATGGAGGTGGGTGACGTCATTCCAATGACGTCACGTGCTTTACTAGTTTTCCTTTCATCCTGATTGCTGCTTGCGGTAGGCGGAGATTAATTTCTCACGCCGGATTGAGCACATGGCGTTGTTGTCACGCCGTGTGACCATAACTGACCACTGTCCAGTCTTCACAGCTCAGCTGACCATTGTTGAGACGCCGTCGGCACTGCTGCTGTACAAGCCCAAGATGTATTCTGAGTTTACCTTATTTCACGATCGCACACACTCATATGCCGCCTATCTCTAACACTATGTCTGCAGTGGTTTTATGGACGATAACTCTATGCTTAGTTGTTTTAAGAGTATTTTTAATCCAAAAGTTGTAAAAATAACTCGCACAATGGTGAGAATTTCACGATACGGCGCAGAACTTTAGCATAATAATTATAATAATATATTCTGTATTGATTCTGCCGTTAGCACGGATAAATTAATGCACGAATAGCACAATGATACAGTTCAAAATGCCACAATATCAGATAATATCTGCATGACAAAATACAAGCAAATCCGATGTGAACTTTCAGTCTGCAAATACTGATCAATAGTATAGCCTACAGCATAGTTTCTATCCATTACAGCGGCTAGATGGCGCGAAATCTCAGTAGTGTCGTTCACGGGATGCTTTATTAGCGCCCATCGACCTGTGTGGCGTATGTGTATACACGGGGCACTTGCTACTCGTCACGGATATAGACACACAGACACTCACAGTGACACACAAACATACACACCCTGAGAGAGAGAAAGCGGCACACTGTAGAGCACACAAATTTTCACAAGCACTATTGCCATCATTTGCAAGCAACCTTGAGCAAGTTGTTAATTTACTATGTGCTCAGGCCAACTCAGCCTTCTACCGTCCATGGGACGGGAAATGAGTAGTAGCTTACGGGCTACGGGGTGAAGTCCTAGTGTGGCTGATTGGGGCGGTGGTATGTCTGCTTGCTGCAAACCGCGGGTCCAGTTGTTCGCTGACGCGGGCAATGGATAGCCGCATAGTGCGCCGCGATATCATTAGCTCATGCCAATCAGCTGCCACTTCTTCTGGTCTTGAGTCCGTCTCATGTAAGAAGCGCTATAGCAAGTACTGGACTTTACTTTTTTAAAACTCCACGTCACTATGCATCAAACCCGCAAACAACGAAAAAGAGATAAACGAACAAATACGGACATAGAAAATAGGGCGGTGCCTGTCTCTTCGCCTGTCTGTCCATCTCCGTGTGTAAGGGCATGAATAGCAGGAGCGTATAGTCCTAGAAAAATGTGGAGGGATGCCTGGAATTCGACCGCGTATAGCAGAACATTGCCTAAATTTGTGTATGTCTGCATAAAATTGTAAATGGTATGCACCAAAATGCAATAGGCCTACTGTTATTGCAGGCCTTATAAACCTATAGGCCTACATGTTTTAAACGTTACTGAAATTTGGAGTAACTTTCATAGCTACGGAAACTATATGGGCCTATTACGTAAATACTAAATAGAAACTACAGAAAATGACAGATAATGAGACAACAAAGAAATTTATAGACCGTCACTAAAATGCTACAAACACATTATACCATCATGTTTTTAATATCATTCTTAGCAAATTAGTGGAAACGCGTCCACTCTCAGCGTGGAAAAAGTGGATGTCGGCACCCCCAGTGCGTTTCATTCTACTACAACCCTGAGAAGTAGGGAAAATGTTCAATGCGGCTTTCGGCGGTCTTGTGTATCAAAGGATTTGTCGCCTCATGCCTGCTGCTGCTGCTGCTGTCGGCGCTGCGTCAACTGATGTCGTCGTGACATGACCACGCAACGATCGACCACGCTGTCAGATCGAACGCTATCTACACTCAAGACGTCCCGAGTTCTGACAGAGCTGATTAATAGGACTGACGCCTCGTCACGAACATTGAATTTTTAAATGTAAAGCCAATATTTATCTTCGTGACTTAGATTCATTTCTCATTAGTAGGCCTACCTTGTTGTTTTTTGCTGCTTGCATGCTAGTGCGACAGCTGTATAGAGAGATCGTGTAGCGACTGCTTGCAGTGATTGGTTAGCGACACAGTCACGTGACAGACGAGCCGCCATGACAGTCCGTTGTTTTTGTTCATAGTAGCGTGACGTCACTGGTCATCAGTCACCGACATCGCACTGCACACTGAACGCTGAAGTGAGTGGACTGTCAGTGGTTAGACGGCAATGGAGCGATCAGGCGTTACAACTGGATCGAAGCGTCTGTCATTGAGCCGCTGAACCGTGTGTACTGTATACCGGACAATGACATCGTGACCCACAACAAAGCACAATCATGTGTTTTCCTATTTTTGCTCAGGAGAAGTGCTGCATATTGTTCTGAAAACTGAACTGTGCCTATGACGACGTGACCGATCAAAATGAAGCTTGAACGTCAGCTTACTTTTCGGCCAATGTCATTGAAAAATATCATTTTGCAGTCGGCGTACCGCTGTAATATCTGTCATATAAACGTCGTTTACAAAATAATGTTAAGCTCAAGTCTATACTTATTCCATGTTTATTGTTAAAACGCTAAAAGTGAAATAAGACCCAGTTAGTTAGTAACTAAATGAGCAACAACAGATGTGGTGATGTGTACTATCAGACGAGACTATTCCGTTGTCAAGTAGCCTTTAACGAACTCACGACAATCGCACACATTTTACAAAAATTCAAACGGTACCGGAACAATTATGCAATATAGTAGGCTTATGCTAATAATTGTGTAACTTTTTGCATATACATGAGTCCTAAACGACTTCCGTGGGTTTAAGTTTAATGACGAAAGGACGTTATTAACGCAGCAATCAGTGGTTATAAATTATAATTATGGCCACCGTATGCTTTCAGAGATGCGGCGACATCGCGTGCAGCCTTGCCGACCTACAAAACCACAAAGAACTGGACGAACTGTTAAGTAGCCGACGCAAGACGACGGCAGAAATACGAACCGAAACAAAATATGACCTCAGAGTGGACAGCTGAGCGACTTATTCACCGCGCCGGGGCGGCGCTCAGAGAGAAGGCGGGACACGGTTTTGACATCATTATAAACGTCAAACATCGACGCCTGCAGCAGTAGCAGCAGCATTAGCAGCGGCGGCTTGACCTATTGACCTCGGTCACGTGACCAACAGGTGCGTCCTACACGCACTTGTCAAGCCGTCTCATAGACTCATGATTGATCGGCGCATGTAACAGTAACCCTTATACGCCCGTCTTACATCTAGTATAGCCAGTTGTACTGTACTGTATACAATCACGACGCTTTCCGCTTCGCCGGCGTTTGCAATCATCTTCCGTCGCATTCCTCTTCCCACATATGGGCCTACTCAACTCTCCATACGGTACTTCTACTTAATATGCTTATAACACTAGCTATAGCACTAACATTACGCTTATAAAGAACGCCGACGCATAGCATTACACAAGATAAACATAATGTGGTTTATTAAAAACAATCCTGGCAGTTATTCTGCATATCGTCAAAGTATTTTAGCTAAACTGTACGCAGTTCGTATACTTTGCACGTTGTATTTCTAACGAGAATGTAATGATCTCATTATCAATTTGCATACCAGTATTTTGTTCAACAACCAATCGCCTGTCATACTGCCTCGGACGAAGCCTAAAAAGTAACGACAGAGAAAGAAAAAGGCGTTAACGTGTAGCCCAATGCATCCACTAAATGCGACTTGAACTGAGGAGGTCTACAAGTATAAGGACTAAAGTTACTGGCTATCTTCTGTTCCATTTGTCCGGCGCAGGCGACGGAAAATTTGCTTCAGCGATAAAAATCAGCACAACACTGAATGACGACGAAGTACGACATGGGCCTATCTTATAGATAATCATTAGGTTGATTGTAGCAGTTCATTCATTTGGCTTCGTCCATAAAATGAACGATTACGTCAGAAATAAATCACAATTTGTTCGATGCTCTGCAATACGAAGCTCGTCGGCATAATCCATCGTTTAATGCACTTCGCTTCATGCGACATGATTAAAATTTACTGGTTGTCTCTATGCCTAGTGGCCGAAAGCAAAGAATTCTAGCAGAACCAGTTTGGCAGGTCCGGCTGTCTCCTTACGCTGCCAGACCACAGAAATACAGAAGCGCGGAAGCCATTTAACTAGTGTTTCGTGACACACGGCTTCTATACATATTAACTTATTCACAAGAGTTAACAGACCAGCTCAAGTATCAAAATTGTCTTAGCACGTCTACATTTAAGGCCTTTTCATGGACCTCCGTCTAAAAAAAGCCGGCATAGGTGTTTTGCCACTGACTGTCCGCAGACCACCCTGGTGGTGAACAGTCGTACCCGCCCACACTACGGAAATATTATCAAGCGGGCGATCTGAAGGCGGCTTAGCACACGTGCCGGTCAGGCCGTGATAAGTCACCGCACACGTGGTCACTCAGACGCCGTCCCGTCAGCCAACGCGCGCCGCGCCGCGCCGCCCCAGCAGTGGCGGGAATACTAAACAGCGGCATGAACCGAAGCGAACTGGAGCGAGGGCATTAGTCGAGTGAGCGAACACAATCAGTCAGTAGCGTTAAACTGCAGACATCCGCTATTTGACCCGAGCAGGTGCGGGTGCCGGCGACTGACTCTTTTATCTTGCCTCCCAGTTCTAGTTGGTGAGCAGTTCACGCACATGACGTTGTTAAGCAGCCGATGCACGCACACACACACAGCTGTCATCATCACCATCATCATCAGCAGCAGCAGCAGCTTGGATAGGCCATGGGCTAGCTTTTGTCAACACGCATCGACGGTAAATCTCTCAGTGCACGCAGACGGCAATATTTTCACACACATCTTTATTCACCGTATTCGGTAGACAAGAAATAAACAAGGAATAAACAAAAAAATAAAAAAAAACTTAACTAGAACTTAACTAAGACTTAACTAAAATGTAATATTATGTCCATAGTCAGAACCTAATTGATGCAGCAAGACAGCAGAGATGACATAAAAAGTTATTACACTGGCTGAACCATAACAAAAAATTTCTTTTACGTCTAGAAATTGCATCAGCTACAGGTGAACAATTGAACATATTCATACATTCAGCAATAACGTCATCAGACCTTGTCTGAAATATTTTGCTGAAACAACTCTTCATGACATACTGCAAAAACTTAGTCACGGTTTTATTCACAGGACAAGCTTCAGAAAAATAGTATAACGCCGGCAGACATTTCGCTTTAAACAGGTGTACAATAACGTCGGGTGAAGTGGCACGGCCAACACGACCAAAAAGCGCATTAAAAGCCTGAAAAGTAGATTTTTTTAGAATTGCTAAAGGAGCAAGTGAATACAGCTGAAGATGTCATGTACACACCTAAGTATCTAATACTATTACACCAAAGCAATTTTCAGATTTGAGATTTCTATCATTTATCTACTAAGTTCATACGGACGTCGGGCTTTCTCTGTCGCCGAAACGATGACATAGAACTTAGTGCCGAGACAGCTGCTCATACCATTTCCGTCTTTTGAGGATTATCATACTTGAGAAGACAGTAAACAGTTAACATTAAACAGTAAAAGTAAACAGCAAAACAGGGGCTTTTCTGGCGTTGATGCGTTATATAGTCCTATATTGGCATTTTACTGACTTAATTACGTACTTAGATGTCGCTTAGACGTGGCGTGTGTTGGAATTGCAATCGTGAGGTTGAGGTTCGACTTCTGGCCATTTCACTGTCACGTCGTATCATAATCACATGACTGGAAAAGTTGTTCACACGGACACACGTGGGGCGACTAGCTGAAAATGCTGCAAGGCTGAAAAGTGACGACGGAGTAGACACCGAGTGACATTTGCACGGTTAAAGAAGGACACGCATCTCTGTTACCAAGCAGTATGACTGCTATGCGATTCGTATAGTAAAGCGCAATACAGATTATAACTACAATACAAGAATACTTCTTCAATGGTTATAACGACGTAACGTGGAAAATGAGATGTGCACATTTTGGTGGTTTTTCTGTTTGTGCATGATTTTACACAGCTATTATTTACGAAATATTGGTAGTACAAAAATAATAAAAATTAATAATAACAAGTTCTTCTGTTGTATTCGCCAGGTGGCGGCTTGATTCAGTAGTTAGTAAATTTTTTTACAGCAGGTGCCCACATTAGGAGCATGCCATATTAGGGCACTTTTCCCCATGCGTGGTACACGTGCAGCAAAAAAAATAAATGATTCATAAATAAATGAACACACCATTAGATGCAGATGCAGAAATCGATGATGACGTCACGACGACAAGAACCAATCGCAGCACGGCGACGAGGAAGCCACGCCCACTCCAAAAATGCATCATCTAGAGCCGCATAGCGTTAGATACAGCAGCTGATATAGGCCTCTATCACTGCAGGCGATGCATCACCGTTGACATATTAAAAACCGCGTACGAGAGATGAGCATCGTCGGGACGGTAAAAGCACGAGACGAAATGCGAAAATGAAGAATTGAACGCTGCTATCTGTGATCCATCGCAATGTCACGTGGTCCACCAGGCTATGACGTCGGCGATGACGTCACATGGCTAGTAGGTTTGCACGCATGCGCAGACGTGACGATGAGCGATGGGATGGACCACGGTAAATCATGTTATAAATACCGAGTGTCCAAAACTGTCCATCGATTGATGACGTCACAGCGACTGTTGCGTCTAGTCTAAACGCCGGCAATGACCAAACCAACGACAAATGTATCTGCGCGACACACAGAGCAACATCACGATGTTGTGTCATAATGTCCCATGCATTAGCACGCAGCGCGAACGCTAAAATATTTGATTTTGTGCACACTTGGCTATTTGTCAGTTTATTGATATGTGTTCTTTTTTTCTTTTTTTCTCTCATTGTTTGTATTGTAAATACGTTGTAATTGCTACCATCTGTTGTGGTGAATAAAGATGTTCATTTTGCTGCAAAACCTCTCTCATACAGCGCTAGCAATTGCCCCTATATTATAACTACACATTTCTCACTAGTGTGGTCTGTCTGTCTGTCGTCTGTCACGTTTCTACGTCCTGCTTAAACCGTTCGATGGACTTTTAGATGTCATTAGGCATTAACGTACGCCAAAAGGCAGACGACCGCAAACAGTGACGTCATAGCAAGAAAAAAATCCCCTCTCCTAAATTTTGGTTGTCGGAAAATTGTTGGAAATTGTTTTTGTCACAAAGTTTTGGTCCAATGTACAAAATGTGGGGCTAAAAGCCTTTATTATGAAAAAATTTTGATGTAAAATTGAAATTTTAAGCAAACATTTTATCTTGTCAACAACTAGCTACTTTTTGTCGGAATTTCTATTTGTAAGCAATTTTTTTGAAAATAATTAAGTAGCCTTTTCTGACGACCCCACAGATCATAACTGATAACGTACATCGCGTTCAAACTTTAACTTGGGAGTCGTTCGCAGAAAGCACAGCGATACTGCAAAAGCGGAATAAATAGACATATACCAATAATAGTCAGTGGTACTTACAGCTTGCTGAGACGGTGACGTCACGTAGCACGTGCGACCCGCAGGATGCTAAGAGCAGACAGTCTGATCGTGCAACCGTAGGCAGCAGTTGCAGCAACTGCAGACGACAGGCGGCGCTGCGGACCGCATCAAGTAGCCTACTGCGCTGCTTGCTTACTGACCAACCAACCAGTCTATAGTCGCTGCTGCTGCTGCTGCTGCAGACAGAGGCACCGAGTTTTTAGACGTCACTCTTAGGGGCGGAGCAAACTCGACTTTCCTCTTCGCCCTTCCCTTCTTCTTTTCCCCTCTTGTATTTTTTTCTGCCATTTTACTGTCCTTTTCTGTCCACCCAGCTCTCTCTATCCAGCTACGGCATCTGGACGGATGAATGCGGTTAGCTCTCACAGCCGGGTAAAAGTACACGAGTCAGTTCATCGTGTTGTTGTGTTTTGGTGCCGTGACGTCGTTGACGTTGATCGAATGGTCGCCAACGTTCTCGACGATGGCACGGCACCCATTTCGATGCCAGAGCACTTTGTCTTCTGAAGCGCTAATAAGCTGTGTCGAGCTCACGTTTTCCTTCCGCAGCGCACACAAACTATGCAATTGTACAAATCGTTTCGCAGTCGGGCTGACACATTCTGGGGCAAAAACCGTGCCTTTTTGTCGCTTGCACGATGTCGCATTTGTATGTTTAAGCTCAAGCTCAGTTTGGATGTAAAAAAATTCAGGCTTGGATTAAGATTGAAACAAGAGGCCGGGACGCAGAAAATCGACATATTCTACTGTTTCCAATAAATCGTCAGAAATCAATCGAACGCTAATAGGTCATGGGGGTGATCACCTCCGGCGGTGTAAGCGCCTGTGATCACAGACTGTGCTAGATAGCAAGGCCGCTACCGCTACTCATTAGCAGTCACCATTGTAGGCCTACCGCATGCACGCGTGGTTCTCGGCCTACAGAACTACATTACAGACTACAGAGTGAGGAGGACAACGATCAATCAGTGTCTGCAGGCTTGAACGAGAACGGTCCTGGATGATAGCATGGTTATAATGCCACCGCGACGTGACTCAACCAATCAGTCTCAGAGGTTCCTGGTCTGGTCTTTTTATCATTAAAAGTTGCAAGACTGAAACCGGCTACAGCTGGGCGATCATCGAAGCACGCAACACGAGGTCGACTGAGTTACAGTTAAGTATTTGGTTACAAATGACATGCCACAGAAAGGATTATTACACATTCGGCAGGAGTGGCTTAAAAGGTGTACAAGGGGACAGAACTGAACCGGAAAAACGAAACGAAAGTTAAGTTTTATTATTTCTTTGCTGTTCATTTCTTGTCTACCGTATTACGGTAGTGTGAAACGAAAGCCGCTGCAGCAGTTTGTTTAATTTCTGTCGCTTTGAACAGGCCTTTACGGTGACGCACTTAAATGCAGTTTGTTGCTCGTGGTTTTATTTTTGGATTAAATCCTGCCGTGAAATAGTGTGTTTATCTTGCGAGCACGGTGATAATAAACATACAGTCTTAAACTAAGCTTACACACAACACGTAAGTTATTACAAAGTAGGTTCGTCACAGATGCTTCGGCATGCCTATAAAGAGGTACAAGGTACATTAGAATTCAGCTTTTTTTCTGATACCCCTCCGAAGATTCGACGGTAAAATAACTAGCTATCATTTCCAGTGTTTGAATTGCCGGGGGTTGGGGAGATGAACCACCCAACTGTTTTCTCAACTTTATTCCTCTAATAGGCCTACACTGTCAAATTATGTACAGCCTTGTACAGGGGATCAGCTATCTACTGTATGCATACAATTTACATCACAATTTTGTTCTGTCTCCGACCTTCGAAAAGTTCAACCCCCGGGTAATTTTTCACACTGATCATATCCAGTCAACGTGCGAGACAGATGCTTTGTTATCACAGATCAGTGATCACACCTATACGAATAGCTACTATATAGAGTTTGGATAGCAAATTGAAACCAACAGAATGTTTTCTGATCTGCCATGAAACTTCAAGGCAATCATAGCACACCCTGACGCAAGAACGTATTGTGCGCTTGCGCAAAGCACCTGCTTCGAATTAGGACAGCTAGTTCTACTAATCTTCCATTTCTGGTACCAATCAGGCGGCAACAAGTTCAGTCTCATACCGGATATCATAGAACTCTTAAAATAAGGACTGACGGTGGCCATGCTCAGGTCCGCGAACTTGGGTCCATCGGTATTTTTAGTATTTTTTATTATAACCTTGTCAAACGTGGTCCGTTCGCTACAAAATTTTGTACACGTAGTGCCACAAACAAAGTGAACAAATTCTGCAAATTTGGTAGCTGTATGGTTTTTGCTTTTACGTGTGTACATATATTGTGGTTAAACCGTAAGTCGGTACGTACCGTTTAGCCACAATATATGCATACACGAAAAATTAAAAATCATACAGTAACCAAATTTGCAACAATTGTTTACTTTGTCTGTGGCAAAGTTTGTAGCAAAAGGGTCGCGTTTGAAAAAGTTATAGCAAAAATGGTTAAAAATACTGACGTACGATTTAGCCAAAATATAAGCTCACACAAAAAGGAGTAATCATACAGTCACAAAATTTGCAGCATTACGTGTACAAAAATTTTGTAGCAAACGGGTTAACGGACCACGTTTGACACAGTTACAGTAAAAAAAAACTAAAAATACCGATGGACCCAAATTCGCGAACCCGAGAGCGGCCGCCGTCAGTCTTTATTTTAAGAGGTCCATACCGGATATACACGAGCTTACAGGACGTGTGTCTATGTGTCAAATGATCAAATGACTTTTAATTAGGCCTACTATAGACGCCAGTGACATCTGGCGTCATTTAAGAGTCATGAACCGGCTTTGTTCTTTGTATCGCGACAATTAAGTCAATATGTTTCGCCGACTTTCAACTTTCTACGCGTTAAACGTGAGATCGAAGTTGTTGAGAACTTGTTGCGCACCTAGCCAAAATGTAACAATAGCACATTCGCTCTTCTAGACTTACAGCGACTAATGCTCCGACTTGTGCAAACATGCTATACTATTTTGGGCTTGCGTAGGCCTATATGCCGTTAAGTATCATAATCTGGCTAAATTGATCCCACTTGCGTTCTAAAGCGTATTTATCTAACTGTTTATAGGCAAAATTAAGACACTTTTTCAGACAAGACCCTCTAGTCTAATAAAAAGATAAACACACTACTCTTTGACATCAACATGCACAAAAAATCGATATGCCAGAGACTAGGCCTATTTTTAGTGGGCGCCCCCGCTATAATGACTAGATGCATCTTAAAGCAAGAGAAAATTTTTCATGAAAATGCATTATTTTTGCCAAAAAGTAAACATTTTCTCGGGGGGAGGACAGCCCCCTCCCAACATTCCACCCACTACCCTTCCGCCCCTAGGCCTATTCAAAATTTTTCGATTATAGCCACTGGTTATTTTGGTGGATGGTGAAAAATGGAGAATCCATGTCAGAAATTGTCCCTAGTCTAGGCCTATACGTTTATGCCTTTAATACTATGTGCATTTTTTCAAATGTATGCCATTGGGTGGGCTCCGAAAAAAACATGTTCTGTGCAATGGAGTGATTCATGCGATGTCATCCAAGGTCGTTGATTTCCGCGAAATTGAAAGCGCGTACGCAACTTGCATCTTGGTCCTATCTTGTCCCGTTTCTAAATTACTGCAATTTATGCACAAAAAGCAGCCACTGTTTCCCACGTCTCACCCGTACTTGACCTGGAATTTGAAGATGTAGGCTATTTATTCGACAACACAGTCATTGGTGAGGCTTCGAAGCGCGAAGGTTCCAGAATTGTTCATTTTTCTTTCGAAGCAGCCCAACGACTATACAGTAATTCAGCTTCTGTATAATGGTCAGACGTATGGATGGACACGACTACTTCATGTGCATCGCTGCTATTAAGGGCAATGTTTATGATGCTATTACAGCATGTCACAGCAAAGCCATGGTCAGAATATTACACTCGGTATACATTTAATGAATATAGTATAGCATTAAACGGCCACGGACCCTTAGCCCAATCACATCCACTTGCACTGCTATGGTCTAAATACGTCCAACTACCGTAACGATGTTGCTATGGCTTATAAGAATGCAGAAAGCATCGCGCATCATTGAGGTTGGTTGGTTACTAAAAGGTTACACCAGCCAAACTGTCACCTAGACCTACGGTGTACTGCCATTCGCCGTTGCAGGACCCAAAGCCTGGAATCATCAGCTTCCGGCGTCTAACTCAGTAAATTCTCCTTCAAAAATGGCATGCTGTCAAGACATTCTTGTTCCGATTATTTTTACCGTCTATATGGGGACATGAAAAATTGTGTCTATTAATAACTTACTCATATAGACGGGCCTATAAGTCGTCGTTGCTATTAATTTACTATTAGACCTATCCTACTATGCGTATACATAAGCACTATGATCGTATAAGAATGTACAAATTCTCCGAGAGATGAACGGGCGGTCATAAGAATGCAGTTAAAGTGACCGTAGTTTTTACGCGCGAAAGCAGCTAGGCCTAGGCCAACTGCTTTCAGCGCGTCTTAGCCATCGCAATTCTGTCCGTCCGTCTTTCCGTCTGTCTGTCACACGGGTGGATCACGCAAGCTAGAATCACCAAATTTTCAACGTCGGCTGACGGGAAGACTCTAGTTTTCAGAAACCGTAAAGCTTTTCTATAAATTCGAAGGGGGTCACCCCGAACGAGGGCGCTAAATGAGAGGAGTGGGCAAAATTTGCGATTTTTGGCCAATAAGTCGCTGCATCTCAGTAACGGTGCGAGATAGGGGCTAGGTTACTATTAATCACTAATAGGAAGTCGTATACTGATTCTTGATTGGCGCCGAATTCAATGACCTTGAATGACCTTGATCGCCAAAATAGGGGGTTTTATGGATTTTTTGGCGATTTCGGGCTGCGACACAAGTCTATATCATTCACAAAATGGTGCCACGGAACTATCGTTATGCGATCCAGATAGAGAATTTGGTATTTGTATATTAACTTAGCGTGAACACCCCAATTTTTAGCCAAACTACTGAACCTTAACTGCTATAGGCTTACGCGCGTCTCGTGAGCATTGGCTCAAATTTCTTGTTATCAACTAAACGTTGAATTAACACCACCAGTTGCATGAAGGTCGAACATTTTTGCACTTTTCCCAGTCATGCATCCTGATCGAGAGATTTCTCACGTTAGGCCTGTATAATATTAGCAAAACGGTCAAGCTCCTGCAGAGTCCTGCTAAACAGGTCTATATGCACAGACGGGCGGGTCGTGTCAGCGCTAAAACGACGTAGGCTTATATTTATCCCCGCCAAGGAGGTAATGTTTTTGCCGGTTTTTGTTTGTCTGTTTGTCTGTTTGACTGTTAGCAAGATAACTCAAAAAGTTATCGACAGATCTTTCTGAAATTTTGAGTGAATGTCGGGCATGGCACAGACTACCAGCGATTCAATTTAGGGAGTGATCCGGCAAGAATCCTGGATTCTGGATCACTTTGAAATTTTCGTTAGCATGGGCCTTGAGGGAAACCGCCGTTGTAGCTATGGTGCTGGCACCTGGCGAACAACATGGCGTTGAATCAAGTTTTTTCAAGGTCACATAGAACTAGGTCAATGTAAAAAATGCAACTATAGTTTGAAACGCACTCAAAACTTCTGCTTGTTTAATTTCGTCGGACAAGCTGTGTCGAAACAACATGGCCTTGGCGGAGGTCTGGGGGCTATGACTGCTTTCTAGTTCTATTTAATACTAGCCTACTCGCGTCGGCGCATTGCATTAGCGATCGTCTAAAATAAATCTTGGCATGACGTCACTCAAGACGTCACGTGACCGAACACGGTCTGTACGTGTCACGTGACGTGGCATCTGACCAGACGTTTAGCTCATCAGTAGCCGTAACACGCTAGCAGCAGCACAGAGTGTTCTGTTCTCGAATCTCGAGTCGGTTCGAAGACATGTCCGCTACCATTTATTGACTTTATTTGAGTTTTAGAAACTGGAAAAAATAAGTTCAAAATGGACTTTAAAAATAAAGTTTAGTCGATTCATGTAGTAATAGTCTACGCCTAGTGCATACATTACTGTAGATTTAGGGGCCTATGCTTGTTTAATCAGCTAATATTTCCGCCTGTCGCGTTCACCACAAAGTAAAAGTTTTTGTAACTGTCGAAGTGAAACATTTTACTACTTGGACGCTCTTTCTGTTTCCCAAGTTTCAAAGCAATGTCGAGCTAAAAGACTCAACGACTTTCATATTAGTTCATACTTCCACGGCACGCAAACAACCACCTCTATGTTAGGCCTACTTGCTGTAAGTTTCAAGGAGCACTGGGAAGTCGACGTGTCGTCACAGACAAAATTACACGCAAAATTTTCGGCGTCACTAATCGCAACTTGACAGCACAACCCGTCAACGAAATCAGCGAATAAAGGTAAGATTATAGTCATCACAAACGTCGTAGTTTATCAGCAGTGTGTAATCGTTGTTGACGGAACGACAGGCGTTACGAGTGGTGGAAATAATGGCGCCGATCATTGCCAGTTTTAAATCAATAACTTTCTGTTCAGGTAAAACTTGCACCTCTATAATTACTTTCACTTTCCGCCCATCTTTACATGCAGCAAATTTACGATAAGCGGAAATACCCATAATAATAACGTACTGTGCCACCTGTGGATGCATTTGATGATATAATTAAAGGTCAATGAAGATGACATTTTAAGACAGCTAACAGACAAGGTGACAACTCGAAAACTTATCAAACACAGACTTAGGAAACCAACGACTGAGTACGATTTTTCCATATTTTACTAGGCCCCAATGGTTTGATGTGCGATCTAGGATGTCTCTCAGAATAAAGTCGACCACCCACAGCGATGAGCTGGTGGCGGGGGTGGCTAAACTACTTTCAGACACAACTCGCAGACATACCGACGTGCAAATCAAGGTGGGCGGCAAAGTCTTCCACAGTCACAAGCTTATACTGGCGCTCAAGTCTCCGTACTTTGATCAGAAGTTATTCCCATCATCATCATCATCATCATCATCATCAGCAGCAGCAGCAGCAGCAGCATCCAACAAGCAGATTGTATTGAATGACATCACTGCCGACGTTTTTGAAAAAGTGCTCGAGTTTATGTACACCGGGGAGATGCAGTTGAGCGATCGAAATGTCGAGCATATTTTGAGAGCTGCTGACCTCATGCAATTGACTGAACTTATCACATTTTGCGTTGGCTACTTGACGGACAGTCTTTCCTCGGCCACTTGTCCTCGCTACTGGAAGCTTGCTGAAGAAATGAATCTCGCTACATTGGCTTCAGCTTGCAGGCGTCTGAGTGTAAAACAGAGTTAATATCAAAAAATTTGATACACTTGGCACTTTATGTCCAAATTTCTAGCACTTTGGTTGAAACTTTATCCAATTGCCCAGTAATTGTGTAACTGCTGAGAGTAAATATTCGAAATATCGGCCATTTGAGTAAGCACAGGCAGGCATAGGCGGATTCAGGGGAGGGGGCAAAGGGGCCATGCCTCCAATATGCCAAAGTCGCCTTTTTTGCCTAGCAAATGCAGTGCATTTCTGCAGTAAAACTAATAAAATTTATACCCAATGTATGCATTTTAGGGAGTTTTCATGCCCAAAAAACCGTTTGCTTCCGGGGCTGTGCCCCATCGCCAGGGTCCTCCCCAAGAAGTCCACCTTTGTTTTCGGCTTTCGGCGTCAATTTTTGGCTCTTGGGGGCTAGTTCGCCTTTTGTGACTCCAATTCCTGGCTATGCCTACGTAAGAGTAAGTAACAATAAACAATAAATAACGCCACGGGAGTTTAAACC
>Ga0209671_1001814_pt1 | contig 18616 bp, 14 predicted proteins | sample WorMetHERISLAND2_2_FD_187401 | JGI IMG/M metagenome (GOLD analysis project Ga0209671, IMG submission 187401) | Marine gutless worms symbiont microbial communities from Max Planck institute for Marine Microbiology, Germany - Olavius geniculatus... | ecosystem: Host-associated > Annelida >...
CGGTTAAATAATGATCCGATGCCAGAATTCCATTGTCACTGCGAATGTTCGAAGTGTTCACCACCAGCTCCAAGCAACAACACCAGCCTCCAGTCGCCTTGTTTGAGAAATCTTTTTCAGCCTTGTCGATCGGTCCCTGTGGCAGGTTGCCCCAGATAACCTGAAGCGCTTCCTTGAGTTTGGCGCTTGTTTTCAGCTTTGTTTTAAGCTTGCAGTAAGCCTCCAACATTGCACCAAATACGTGATAGTCCATTGGGTTTATATTCGACGAATTTGGAGGCCATTAGTCTTTTGTGATGATATCTGGACAGCTGGCCCACAGCCAGTTCTGTGCTGCTGCGCGCTGTGTGTGCTGACGCACCGTCCTGCTGGAAGATGAATCGGTGGGCAGCCGGCGATTGCTTTAAAAGAACGATAATTTAATGATAATTTATAAACAGTATAAGTTGTTGTTTATCAAAACGTCACTGTGACGTCATCGACAGTAACGTGTAACAGTTTTTGAAAAATTAAATAGCATTTTTTGCATGAACATTTTTGAATGCCGAAAAATCGGTAGGTGGTCATGTTAAAAAGTCTATAACTTTGTTGTTTTTTAACAGAATCACATTTTACTTGGCAGTTAGATGTAGAAGGTTTCAGTAAATAAAGGTGGAAAATTTCATATTAAAATCCCAAACGGTTGCTGAGAAAACAGCAAAAAAATTTAGAGGTCCACTTTTTTCTGCCGCACCCTGTAGGTTCAAGGAAACTTGCACATGAGGGCATAAAAGAGTAGTATCCCCTAAAAGTCGTTGTTTCACTGCTGTTGGCCAGTCTAGCGTGAAAACAGCTGCAGATAGGCACAGACATGCTGCCTATCATAACAAGCACCATTGACAAGCTTTTTAGTCTTATAAAAAATCGATGACTTTGAAAGACCCAGAACTCCCAAAATAAGAGTTTTTATTGTTTTTTGCAATCTTTGACTGTGGCGCACACTTCAAGAGTGAATTGCAACGAAATGGCTGAAGATCAGCTTAGACTAAGACCATTTGCAAACAGGAACTGCTGTAGGCTTTCGTGCATCTCGTGAGCATTAGCTCAAATTTCTTGTTACTTCTCGTTTTACTAGCACATTGAGCATGTTTGAGGTTGCCATGTACAGTTAATGCCTTATATAAATTACTTACTTACTTTTTTATTCATGAGCACCAAGTGTAGATATAACAGCACGTACTGATTAATCAATATTGGTAGGACAACAGTACTGCGAACTGCACTAGTTGTGGCCGTAAAATAAGGATTACAACTTAAACCAAACTAAAAGACACATAGTGTAGTAAATTAGTAATGGTTAGCATGTTTGACTCATGATCAAGAAGTCGTGGTTCAACTGCCAGCCCTTTCACTAGTCATTTACACATATATGCCTTGGTCGCCAAGCAGTATGATTTGTATTTGCCAAGAACAGAGATGCTATAGGTCAGCTAACCATAGATGTGTCAACATAGGCTATGTCCACCTATATTGTCAAGTGTTTTTGTGTGTGAGATGAGCGCAATGCAGGATGGCATTGCTTTCTTGTACAGTGATTATAAAATAGTGGAGGCTTTTTATGTTTCCACTCAGCCAGAAGCAGTGTCTTTGTGTCGGTGCATTTTGTGGAGTGCGGTGAGGCCGTTAGTAGTAAAGCCGATAGAGTGTTGTTTGGTCTGTCGTAGGTCGGTATATGTGGTAGAACCGGTAGTGGCAAATCTTCTCTTGCAAGGAGCTTGTTCTCAGCTGTTCGCATCTGCTGTGGGGAAATCCTACTGGATGGTGTCAACATTGCCCGCATTCCACTGGCGCGACTTCGTTCCAGCCTGTCCATCATTCCACAGGATCCAGTGCTGTTCTCTGGCAGCATCCGGTTCAACCTGGATCCCGGTGGCACGTTGGAAGACTCAAAGCTCTGGGACGTGCTGAGGACTGCTCAGCTGCAGCAGCTTGTGCGGAGTTTACCTCACCAGCTGGAAACAGTTGTGACAGACGCCGGGGAAAGTTTCAGCATCGGTCAGAAGCAGTTGTTTTGTCTGGCACGCGCGCTGCTGCGACAGTGTCGGGTACTGGTCATGGACGAGGCAACGGCGTCCATCGACGTTGAGACTGACCGTATCGTACATGACATTGTGCAGGAACAACTGGCTGACTGCACAGTGCTCATTATAGCACATCGACTGAGCACTATACGCAACTGTGACGTAATCGTCGTGCTGAGTGATGGACGCGTCGTAGAGACAGGACCACCCAGTCTACTGTCGACCTGCACCGACGGACACTTTGCCAGGATACTTGCTGACAACCAGCTTTGATTCGATGCCTGCAGCACCACATTTTTAACATGAATGCACTAATAGAACCAGCTTTGAACTCAAACAGCGCTACAGCTCTCAAAGTAGTGTGCAAATCAATGCTATTATTAACAACGGGGCACTAGCTGAAAAATAGCAGATCTGTCCCTCGTACTAACAAAACTCCCAAAATATCAAATTCTGCCGCAACATGACGTATGGTAGTGGGAATAATTTCCGATTTTACCTACATGAATGTTTGCCTTACTAATGGTTTGCAGTGTTTGAATGCCTTCTGCTATTGTGTTGTTCTGTTAGCACAGCTCTGAGCTCAGGCTCTTTGCTGTCAAATTCAGCCAATCAGGTATCCGTCAAATTTGCCCAGTTGCTTACTGTCTAGGTGGGTGATTATAAACGACGCCTAGTTCATCAAGTGATACAGTAGGTCTGAAGTGTAAACTATGCATTTAAGTAGAACATACTGGGAGATTGAACTTGATTGAACTGCCTTCAGCTAAACCCATGTTGAGGACTTTAGTGATGAAGGAGACTTGCTTGTTATTGTGACCGCATTATTTAATTTCTTTTAGTTTAACATAATTGCAAGCTTTTTTTCCACATTGTGTGCCAATCATATACTGTTATGTTATGTTTATGTCTTCTTTTGTTAATTTTTTGCTATTACTTACATTTGGTTGAATAAGCTGGTTGCCTCATTGCTTCAGCACATGTATGCAGTAATTAACCTTAATGCATCTTGTCATAACAGTGTATCATTTTATTGCCGAAATATTCACATCGGCAAACATGATCAAAAGTTGTGTCGCATATAAACTGATTTCTTGCATGAAAATATTCTACAGTAATATCGTAGTTAGCACTAAGTGCATTTACTGGTAAGTAGTGGCCTGGTCCACGTCTTTTGATAGTCCTTTAGCCTGCCATGAAATGTGTCCTGGAAATTGGAGTTTGTTATTATTAATTATTATTGTGTTTGTGTGCATTCTGCTTGGAAAGGCCATCCCCAAAATGACTATACTGTGTCGGGTGGGACGTTAAACCCTACTCACTCACTCACTCATCGTGGCAGCAGTACAGTAAGTTTACAGCTGTTTGCTTTTATTATTTTAGTACACTATTATTATTATTTTTTGTTTGAACCATTATTTGTATTGGTACGCAGTTGTGGGTACAATGGATGAATGAAACATCTTTATTATGTGTTGCCACCAATGACTGGACATAACAGTATCATGCTAAAGGTGAATAAAATGTGTACTGCAATTACATAAAAGTGTATAAACAGATTTTGCTTTTTCTAAATGATATTTACAACATCCCGTTAGAACTGCCTAAAATGTAAATGGCTGCGGTAGCATTTTGTACAGTTCACAGGAGCATGTTGCAAATGTCATTTCAAAAATAATTTTAAATTGAATTGAGATGCCTTCGTGTATTGGTGTAGTTTTTCTTTTGCTTTTTAAAAATTTTTCCGTATTGTATTTCATTTCAGTATTTCTCTGCAAAGGGTTGAATTTGACACAAATGTTGTGACAATGTACAGTAACAAGTGGGCATGTCGTTGATGCCATTTTGAAGATATGTTTCTGCGTTCACTACAACTACAGTATTTTGTGCATTTCTTAATGTTTTTTAAACATAACTGCTTTAAGATGGTGCTGTTGGTGTTATGCTTTGGTTCGATTTGTCTGTAAGTAAAAATGGTTTAACAGAATCTAAAGTCCAGAATACTTCTGTTGGCCAACCAACTGCAGAAAAAGCAATCTAAGAGTGTATGTTTAGTTGTTTATTCCATTTCAGTTTAGCGTTCAATTTAAGTATGATTTTGGTCACTATGATGTACAAAGTTTTATTTAGTTATCAGGCGTTAATTGCACAATTGCATCAGTAAAAGAATCTCAGCTTAGATTGATAACAGTGAGACATTGCGGAGTAATTTATCAACATTGTGCCATTTTTATCTCATCACCCAACCCTGTCCTCCAATAGACAGCATTACCACATTGATGACTGTCTGGAGGATAACAGGGAAGATAATAGAACTACCATTATGCTAATTACATATGCACGCGTACAATGGAGTTCTTACAATTTTAGGTTTAGCTTGTTTTTTTGTGTTTCTGTAAAGGATAAGCTTTCTGTTTCTTTATTGCAAAGGTTAAACTCACCATACCATGTGTTTGTGCAATTTTGCCTGAAAAGGCCATCCCCAAAATGACCTATACTGTGTCGGGTGGGATGTTAAGCCCTACTCACTCACTCACTTTATCTCGTCACCAGCAGTGTGTCATATTTGGTGTATATTTTATTATTTTTTGTCTAATTTATTTGTTTGTGCTTCATTTTGTTGTGTTGCTCAACTAACTAGCAATATGACATGCAATGAATAAATGCGATATTTATAGTGCAAAATGTCAGCCATTGGCAGAATCTGACTTTCATAGTGTGCAGTTTGATGATAAGCTTATGCATTATGTGACTGTAATTAGTCCCCGGAGCCGTTTGTTCAGGCCTTAATGGCTGGCCTGAAGCCTTAATGGCTGGCTTTGCGGCAGTCCGGACCGCTAAGCCAGGTGCTAAGACTCAGCTGGCTTAGCAGTCCGGAGCGCTAAGACATCTGTCACTATAGTAATTTTTGAGCCCCAAAAGCAGCAACTTTTATGCGATTCTTAACTTTAGAAAATCCTATAGTATACATTGCAGAGCTAATATTTACTCACTGATTTTCACCACTGGCACTGTCACGAGTGACGACTGACAAGGACGCGCGCACTCGCGCTGGCAGCTCTGCTTGCAGCAGTGTGAGCGCAACGCATTGTTTGTTTTTTCTTTTAACAGCTAAAACCGCTAGCTGAACAGCAGCAGCAGCGTGGAACCTTAACAGTCTGGGACCGCTAACTTAACAGTTGGATGCGGTTTGAGGCCTTAGCAGCGGCAGCGAACGGCTGCGGTTCCGGGGACTAACTGTAATGTGACAAATTTCTTACACATTTTCTGTGATTGGATGCCTATTAACACTTGGTGCTACAAAGCATTCGCCTTTAGATTTGTCAATTTTAGATCTGTCAAGGCGTTAATTTTTTTTAATGCATTAATTAACGCGTAAATTAACGCACCCAGACCTGTCGAGATGGAGAGTAGGAGGTAAATTATCCCGGGCCCGAGACGTTTATGGGACCCGCCTGTAGAATATAGAAAGTTAGAAAAATGAAAAAAAAAGTTTTAAAAACACATATAATTTTTATTTTTTAAACGTATTTAGACTATTTATTATTTAACTATTACAGTATTTTTATTTTGTATATCATCTCTTGTCCATCATAGAGTCCATCATTTTGTGATGGACTCTATTGTGTTACAAACAGTTTGTGCACTTTGAGCTAAAAACAGCGCTTCTGTAGTGACAGCAATTTTGCATACATCCTTAGCAAAACTCCCCCCCCCATTTTTTACTGGGCGCAAGCTACGTCCACTGCAGGTATAGCGACAGAACTCCCTGCACTGCACAAATCCAGGACTTCCAGCTGACACGAATAGATGCCGTACAGCACGACTTGTTGTTCACAACTAATCAAAGTAGTGAAGTTTGGACTTAACCAGGCACAAATCTGACGTTACAGAAAGATCCTTGCAGTTAAACGTTGGTCGCTCGGTGCAATGGTCTATAGCGGTGGCCTACTGTGGTACAGCATCGGAATCCTCTAAGTAACCGAGAAATTGCTACGGGTTCCACGTTCACTCGCAGCAGGCAACACTAAGCAAACAGCTCAGGTCTACTCAGCCTCCTATCCTCAACTATAACGTGTTTTTTACGCATGTGCGTTAATTTTTTTAACGCGTGTTAATTTATTAACGCATTAATTAACGCGTCAACTGTGACAGCTCTAGTCAATTTACATAGTTTTCGATAGTACAGATTGCTCAAGCAGATAATATGACATTGTGTCAGCTAGTATGTTACTTGGTTTCAAATGCACTCAAAATGTTCAGTTGTATTAATGCATCAGATTGGTTGTCAAGTCAGAAATATAAACCATACAAAACGGACTTATTCAAGCTTTGTATGAGACTGCTTTACAGATTATCTTTTCACAAAGAAGGTGTCTTAATATTAGTTATGATGCAGATACACTGTAATCTAGAAATATAACAGTAACCACTAACCAACCAGTAACGACAGTTTAGAAGTATGAAATTAAATTTATGACAAAGTTATGCATTACATGACTTAAGGTTTTATTGTGAAAGTGGCTGAAGTACTCAATGACAGATTCTTATCAGTACAGTTTGTGCCACTGCAACATTTTTTTTCACTAAAACAATTTTAGCCGATCAATTATAACTAATCTTACGGTAAATTTTCATGACATTTTGTACCAGTTCAGCAGGGCACAGTGATTCACATGTTGTGACTCTGACTGGGTGTAGCTTGATACTACATTGTTCTGTAATGCAGGATATCTTGGTACATATAAACTTTAAGCAAACTCTATCATTCCATTGCATCATTAGTACTGTTACTGTTTTTCAGTCCGCCCGGAAACGACAGTTTTTGGGAGGACTTAAGTTTTACCCCAGATGTTTTAAAAAATTTTTTCAACACGAGATCTCCGAGATGCATGGGCCGACCAGCATAAAATTTTGGTGGTCAGTACTAGGCCCAATTTTATAATGCTGGTCCAAAATTTTGGGGGGGCACACTCCAAAAAAATTTCAGGGGCCAAAAACATGCAAAATTTGGCCCAATTTCGGACGACTTTGAAGTTCGGCGGCGAATATCTCCGAAACGGATGAACGTATTCAAAATCGGATAAATATTTTATCTACCACGATTCCTCCTGTGTTAGGCGAAACAAGTCCGGTGAAGTTTGGTGCAGTAACCTTGGAGATCTCGATGTGAAATCGTACCCACCTAAAGCACATTTTTCGGAAGAGCATATTTTGGCCCCTAGGGGGTGCTGAATCCCCAAATTTTTACACCCGCTACAGAATGACCTACTAGTTCACCCCCACTGGGGATGGGGCCCCCTTACAACTTTTTTCAAAGGGGAGTCAAAAATTGATTTAAAATGTAGCGTACTAGCCGCAAGAACTTTGGAGCCAAGGGGAGTAGCTTCATGACACTTTGCCACGTGACGTGCTGCTAGACTTGGGTGATAACGCAGGTACAACTTTTAGGGGGCACCGCCCACTTAAAATTTAGGTGTGCAAAAAACGTCCAAAATTTAGTACGTTTTACGACACCTTTAGAGTTTCACCGCAAATATCTCTGGAATGGATAGAGATATCAACAAGCGGTAAACGGCGTTATCAAATACGGTTTATTTCGCGTTGAACAAAAGAAATTTGGTAAAGTTTAATCCACCAACACCAGAGATTACGCAGCTAATGTTTACCCACCCAAATCAACTTTTTTGGAAGGCCATATTTCGGCCCCTAGGGTGTGCTGCGCCCCCAAATTTTTACAGTTGCTAGAGAATGACCAAGTCTTACTAGCGCACCCCCCATTGGGGATGGGGGCCCCTTTACAATTTTTTTTCAAAGGGGGATCAAAAGTTGGCTTAAAATGTAGCTTATTAGCCGTGAGAACTTTGGAGCCAGGGGGAGTAGCTTTATTAAATTTTGCCACACAACGTGCTGCAAGATGGGGGTGATAATGCAGGTGCAACTTTTGGGGGTCACCGCCCCCTTAAAATTTGGGAGGGCAAAAAACGTCCAAAATTTAGTACATTTTATGGCAACTTTCGAGTTTGACTGCAAATATCTCTAGAACGAATAGAGATATTGACAAGCGGTAAAAAGCGTTATCAAGTACAATTAATACTGAGTTCGATAAAAAAATTGGTGAACTTTGGTACACTAACACCAGAGATTACGCGGCTAATGTTTACTCACCCTAAGTCAATAGTGCACGTTTTGCGCATGCTAATGCATTTGTGTGCGGGCCATGTGACTTTACTACCTGGGGAATTTCACCCCTCTAAATTTCCCCCCAATTGGACTTAGGGTGCCGGGCGGACTCACGTTGGGCTTTGCCCCAAATTTCTAGTTATATTTCAGTCTCGCAAACAATGCTAGTACATCTAGTCAACAGCTAATACTATATCCAGAAAAGTTAGAAAAACACTTCTAAAATCAACATGACGATGCTGAAATTGCAGTCACGTACAGCACTGACACATCACACTATACACGTTAACATAAACCGAAAACAATCAAGAAAATTCACAGTAGTGCTATGCAAAACACAGTATCTCGCCCATCAGGTTTTCCACTAACAGGTGCTGCCATATCAGAAGTCTCGACGATCAATTCAGTGTATAAGTGTATAGCATTTTATCATGTTCTGACTACTCAACTGTGGGGCTAATACCATTGTACAGACTCCATATAATAAAAAGTATTTTTTTTACAGTTCAGTAATTAGTATTATGCTAGTTCAAAGAAACATTTCATTGACAATGGCATAGCATAAAATGAACTAAACCATCACATTTGAATATAAGCATAATTCACTTGAAAGTCACATTTATGGTAATCCAAACACATGGAGCAGTTTCAGGCAGGCTACAACTGCACATAATGGGCCGCTATAGCGAGGGGCCATCATAGTAAAGGTTCCCACAAAAGCAACAAAGTCACACTACTTCCATTAAAGTTAGGGTTTGGGGATAGGGTTAGGGATCGGGTTAAGGTTAGCATTTTTCAAAGATTTATGTGACAATAATGCACACCATAAATTAGTGTACAATATAGGTAGTAAGTTCGACGGAGGTGCATATGACTACAAAAGTTGCCAACGGCTGCCCTTGACGGTCAACTTAGTAAACCTGAGGAGCCAGTTGGTGGACTGGCGATCCGTGAAGCTACAGCCAAGGTCGTCAGTCACCATAGCGAAAGCCGCCGTGTCCCCTACACGGCGGCTTTTGCTATGGCAGTCCCTCGCCATGGCGGTCCTTTGCTATAGCAGAACAAAACCCAACGGCATTGAGGTCAGTCAACAAAAATTTTTTGTTTGAACTTTATGACACAATGGCATTCCCATAATTTCCACTTTCCAGTGACCACCAATACACCCAGTTTCACTTACTATTGCCATGGTGACAACAAACTATAAAAATTTGCTGCAAAATGTGCGCTGAGATAAAAACAAAATCTGGTGAAGTCATGATCACCAGGATAAACACCCTCACACACCATTATATAACTCGGCAGATTGCTACATGTTACTTAACAGATGCACCGACAGTTGAACTGACCACTCGAGAAGTAATGAACAAATATACATAGCAAAGACTAACAGGAGTTAAATGATAAATTCGGTGGGTACATTTATCACAGCATGAGGTGCAGCTTTTAGCTGTATAGTTTTGATATTCTTTCAACACCAGCAGAAAATCTGTGCAATTAACAGCAAACAAAAGCATGGCCATTCACTGGCACATATATGCAGAGTGGGCCATAAAAACCGGACCTGTTTCAGCGTTGATAACTCGGCGATGGTTACCTGTAGAAAAGCAAGCAATATGTCAAAAGTTTTGGAATTTTGTAGACAAAGAGGGCTGAACTTGCATAGCAAATTATTTAAATATTCTTTGCCTAATTTGCATAAATCTTCATTACCCCCCAAAATTAGGCATTTGCATGCACTCCCATGTGCCCGAGTTCATTGAATTCAAAAACTTACTGCCAAAAAGTCCAGATTAAAATTCTGTGAGTTATTCAGTGTGGGGGCATTGCAACAGATAGCATGGTCACAAAATTTCAGTAACCGACCAGCTAAAACGTGTGCTAATTGAATGCTGGGCTCGGCTGATCCTGAACACATTGACTCCAGCAATCGATCAGCTGCCTAAAAGGACTGATGATGGTTATGAATGCAAAAGCTTGGCAACTGCCTATGTCGAATTTCATCCAAACTCAACGTATGTGTTAATGATTGTTGATATTTCACAGTATGCTGAATGAAAATCAAGTTAAATTCATATGTTGCTGCCAACTTAGCATGATTTTAGGGGTGGGGCAGATTTGTGTAAATCAGGCAAAGATTATTTTAATGCTGAGACTTGCAAGTTGTACACTTCTTCTGCACACAATTTCAAAACTTTTGGCATATTACGCGCTTTTCATCAATAAACATCGCTAAGTTATAAAAGCTCAAATATCCATGTTAAATCCATGTTTTACAGTCAAATTTGGCAGAATATCAGGGGTGATGAATATTTATGCAAATTAGGCAAAAAATATTTAAATGCTTCACTATGCAAATTTGTCGTTAATTCTTTACAGCATTCTGAAACTTTTGACGTATCACAAGACTTTCTACCGCTAACCATCGCTGAGTTATCAATGCTCAAACAGGTCCAGTTTTTTGGCCCACTCTGTATATAAGATTAGGCCTACACATATTCAATTATTCATACTCTTTGGACCAAGCTGTTTGGGTCACAAAGGCTCATGGCCCAAGCAGAAAACACTGCCAACCAAAAATTATTGGCAGTTTTTTTGTGTATCCACATAACAAACCTAATGACATGGTCAGACAATGGCACATTGTGGCCTTGTGATTGTATGCTATGGGCCTATGCTGCTAGCTACAGGAATGTGAAATGTGCTGCAGTTAGTACTAGTACTAAAACAACTCTATGCTCGTAGTTATTATTGCTACATGGGCACAGCACAGATGACTAGAGAAATGAATTCTTCCCACGTGTGTCTGACAACAATGTGGATGACGATATGCCTGGTGTTGATTGTTTCTGCTCAGCAACGACACAGCCGTCATATTGCAGAACTTGTGTGAAAACTGCCAACTGCACACACACACACAGAAATGACCAAAGATTTACTCACAATCCATCTGTCACACTATCTGCTTTCAACCTATCTATGTTTGTTCGGACACAAAAAGTGCTCCAGCAGAGTGTTATACTTGCATGGCTTCACCCAAAACGTCTTTTTTCCACTACTTACTACATATATTGTACTACTACCATGACTACTACCGTAACTAGTACACTACAGATGCTGCCACCATTCACACAAACAAGACTTTTTCAAAGACCGAGAGACCGAGACTTTTATCTGAAGACCAAGTCTTTTCTGGCAAGACTAATACTGACACTTTCTTTTCTCTGCCTCAAGGCATCCTGGGTTTTGTTCAACTGCCCCTAACAGTTCCACCATGTGCCCCCACCGTCAGCTTGACAAATAGAGAAAATGCTGCAGTACTATGTAATTTCACACAATTCATAGTTCAAAGCACAACAAAACAAATAATATAATACCTTGTCTTTGAGCTGCTGACATTTGCGGAGTGCAGCCGTAAACAGTGCCAGCGACTCCCCTAACCATGGAATTGAGCATTCTAACTGTTACAAGCAAACAACACAAGAGCTCATTGGAGAATGTAAGTAAAATGAACTTGTGCGTAAGACCATGGGCGTAGATGAACTTGCTTCATCTTGTAACCTATTTAAGTTTTCAATCCAAAGAAAAAGTGCGAGATATATGACTCAAACAACATCCCTTCACGTCCAAAAATACATCAACTAAAAAAAATGGTGCTGTCTTGAACATAAATCTAATAATATACAGTTTTTACTGGAAAAAAATATTATTTGCACCAACAGCCATAAAATTCCCCAACATCTCAAGGTTTTTTCAGGCAAGTGGAGTGGTTACCTTGGCACTGAAAGCAGACTTCCCAGGTATGGTGGCAAGAAGCACCAGACTGGAAACAAACAGGGCGTCTGAGCTTTGGATAGTGGATGTTGGATAGTGCATAGTCTAGTGGATGTTGCTTTCCTCTTTAAGATGATGATGTAGTAGTAATAGCTTAATCCTCAGCAGGTGGTAGCAAAATGCAAAACTCCGAGTGACCCACAGGTGTTTCCCGGATCTTTAGCCAGCAGCCTGCTTGTGCTGAGCATTATGGCCGACAGACCACACCTCTCTCACATACTGCCATTACCATTTCAGCAGTCAGACCAGTCCCAAATTACACTGTTAGTGACAGAGGCATGTGTGTGCTAACAACTTTTCCGACAGCGATGTAACCGGGATTTGAACCTGCAACCTGCTGCTCACAAGTCTGATGCCCTAAACTCTATGCGACGGAGCCAGCTGATAGTACCTGGTATCGAGCAGCGATGTCAACTCTGTTGAGTTGATTGGTGCAGAGGTGATAGACAGCAAGCACGAGTTTCTGAGCCTGGATGTAGAAACTCACTACAGCATCATTCGGCAGAGCTGGCTTGAACAGCTTCTGTAACAACGACACACATCAATACTTGCAGTAGTAAAAGTAGTAGTAGTAGTACATGGAGTAGTAGTAGTAGTCACAGTAGTAGGTGAAGTAGCATGATGACAGCACCATTGAGCAGAGAAGCCATAAACAGCTTCTGAACCAACACACACATCAATACAGCACCAGCAACAGCAGTATTCACCACGGAAAATAAAACATCTGTCCAAATGTTTTAATTTTCATGTACCTGCACATCCCCCAGCATGGTCAGCCACCTTGCCGTGGTGGTGGGGCTTTGCACCGATGACCCGAAAGATTTCTAAAATCTGGAGGTGAGGAGCTAACTAAAAGCTGACCAAACTCGTGAGAGCAGATTGCTACATGTTACCAGTGCTTTTGTGCTGGTTTCGGCTTTACAGCCGACTATGGCTTTATAGCCGTCTATTTACGGCTTTACAGCCATCTATTTACGGCTTCAAAGCCGTCTACGGCTTTATAGCCGCTACCTGTAACCTTGTGGTTACATTCGGGGACGCGCATTGGGCCGAGCTGATACGGCCTCAGCACTGGGCAGGTGTAAGAGCCTGTCCACCCCGGAGGTAAGATGAGGTACCTGCACATCCTACCTTCAAAATATGTCCAAGTCGTTAAAAATATAGTGCAAGATTTCCATCAAGTAATCAATGATGCCAGCTTTTACCTGCAACTTCCTGCTATTCGTCGCACTTTGGAATTACGAACAATTAATCGAAAAAGCAAAGATATCAGAACGTATGTTACGTACGAGTGATGGGTTTCTAACGATCTCCTCTAAGGTTCGTTTGCGCGGCAAAGTCAAGCACTCAGAGCCGAGGTGAATGCAGTTAATGATCTCATCAAGGACCTGCATCATTACAACAGCCACACACATCAAATGGGTTATGCAAATTCATCAAATTACAACCTTTCTAAATAAGTATGTTGATGTTTCAGCTGCCTTTTTCGGAATGACTGTCCACCAGGTGTCGCTGCAGCAGACAGTTGTTCCAAGGAAGGCAGCAGCGGTTGCTAAAGCATTGAATTTATATGACACAGTAGTCACGGCTTCAACCTATGAGTCTATTCTTCCAGATGCAGCAACTATGCCAGCCTTCAGAACAGACATCCAGACCACAGAATTACTGCCAAAGCCATTCCTAAGTCTACTTTTTTGGAATAGGCCTAACACCTATTAACTCTGTAGAGAATGTAGTTGTTTCACACTCATTTAACTGTTCTGCCATGTTACAGCAAGTTAGAAATTGTCATTGTCATATTATTATTATTATTACTATATTAAAATGGGCCAGGCAAATAGAAGCCTCTCACAAAACAAATTAGTCACACAAAACTGAGACATAGTCGGAATGCAAAACGTGGTTGCCACTTACACTGACGACTCGATCGCCAGACATTAGACATTCATCGTGGTCCTTGACATCAGTCACAATACTCAGTGCATTTGTCAGATGGTTCCCTGCATCCTGGATCTACAATCGGAATTCAGCATCCATCACAAATGAAAATGTCTCGATGGAGTAAAGATGACATCATGAACCATGAAAATGTGCCACAATACATCTGTCTGTATCTTTGCCAAATACTGACTGACTTTGAAATTCTTTCACTGGCACATGCCATAGAAAATCTGCAACAGAGTGATTATTACTGGCACAATATTATGAATTGTACTGGCCCTAAGGCTATCGATGGTTTGCAGTGTATTTACCTGTGGGAAAATAAGGAAAAAAGGCTATAAATAACTGAGTGACCTGCTGCAGTCGCCAGGGATTCTCGGAGTATATGCGGGTTTGATGTGGCACGACCTGCTGCTTCTGCAGTTTCAATGCTAAGTCCTACAAAACACATCAGCATAGATTCACTTCAGTTCCAACAAACTTCATCTTCACATAATAACATTAACCTACCTATTTGTGATACTTTTTCACAGGCTGGTATTTAACGACCATGCAACGGTTCTGTAATGCATCCATCGTAATAGATTGCATTACGAATCACCTCATCCGCCTTTACCATAACGTGAATACAAAAAAATGCATAGCAAAACCAAAACTGGCATGAATCTATCCCAAGAAGTAACTCGTGTGCCAATCCAATATTCAACTCAAAAAGTCAAAGGCATAGTAAGCCAACAATGGGCTGATGTCTTCGCAAGATCATTCAGTGCTACAATGCAGTTGTTTGGGTCAGCGACAGAAGTAGATAATGTAAAAATGAAAAACTCTATAATGATGCAATGCGATCAGCCAAACATGAACTGTCGAGAATAATATGCTACCACTATGCTACACAAATAAACATCAGTGCTGCCCGAAATGTAAACTTAATAATAAACAATTTTTGGACAACATTTTCCATTGACAATTTCCTGACTTTTAGTCAATTCCCTAACATTTTCATTTTTTTTCCGGCAAGTCATCACATTATAAAAATCTAACCGAAGCAGCGCTATCTGTTGGAGACCGTAGCAAACCTAGAGTAACTGCAGAACAATAAGCCTGTCAAATAAAAGGAAAGTATATCACAGTAGTCTACTCTACTCTGCCATGTTCAGTCTATTTAATCCTTTTTAACTGAACCTATGAGTCTGTATTTCTTGTGCTATCGCTTGTTGATGAAATATGGATTATTACATACCAGACAGTTATTTAGCTATACTTGTGACAAATTGTTCTGCTGCCTCTCTCGTGACTACTGCCATTATGACACGTGTTTTGTTAAATAACTCAGATCACTCAATCAGAATTGTGACTGGTATTAACTCTGGTCTGAGACACAAAGAGAAAGAGCTTACAGCTTCGCAGATAAAGTTGCCCGAAAGTGTCACCATGCATTTCACTTGCTGTGTGTTACTGCAAACAAACCATCATATATGAACACATCACTCATGCATGCTATCAGCTGTTGATAATGATAACAATAATAAATAATAATATAATAACAAGCTTTATAATGATGCAGTGCCATCAGCCAAACATGTACACGTGGTGGAAGACACCTATGCCGATGCGGCGATGCCCACCTCAATGACACAATGACCACAGCAGGGATGGTGGCTGACAATAGGTGGCAAGCAACAAAAAGGCTAAATACCGGCAGCTGGCCAACAGTTGCCATAGAGTCGACCGGAACCTGAAACCTAGAGGCCGTGCAGTTAGTGCTGAAGACAGGCCGACGTATCAAGCCGTCACTGACAAGAAATTTGAGCTAAGGCTCACGAGACGCGCAAAAGCTTACAGCAGTTTCTGTTCGCAAACTGTCAGTCTATCTCCAGCCGTTTTCACGAAAGACTGGCCAACAACGGTAAAATAACGACTTTTACGGGGGTATCGCTCTTTGATGTCCTCGTGCGCAGGTTTCCTTGAACATAAAAAATCGAAACCTGGACCTTTGAAATCTACGTTTAATGCTGAAAATTTCAGATGCAGCTTTTCTATGTCTATCTCAAATGGTTTCGGCGCAATTCACTCTTGAGAAGTGTCTCGCAGCCCAAAATCGCCACAAATCCATAAAAAACCCCTACTTTAGCGTTCAAGGTTATCCAAGGTCATTGAATTTTGTGGCAATTGAGAGCCATTGTATGACTTCCTATTAGTGATTAACAGTAACCTAGACCCTATCTCGCACTGTTATTGAGATACAGCGACTTATTGGCTAAAAATCGCAAATTTTTCCCACCCCCTTTCATTTAGCACTCTCGTTCGGAGTGACCTCTCTCGAATTTATGGGAAAGCTTTACGGTTCCTAAAACTAGAGTCCTCCGTGTAGCCAACGGTAAAAATTTGGTGATCCTAGCTTGCACCGTTTTTGACTGATCCACCCGTGTGACGGAGAGACAGACGGACAGACAGAATTGCGATGGCTAAGATGCGCTGAAAGCAGTAGCTTTCGCGCGTAAAAACACCAGGAAAACAGCCTATCAGTGGCTCTCCAACAAGGAAATGCGGTCTACATTCACAGCACTTTCACCACTGAGTAAAACGCTGCTGTGGTCTACTGGCTTAGCCTTCAATATTTCATTGTCACTAACAAGAGTTTTAAAGCATTTCACCATCACTATGAGTTTTAAAAATAATAATAACAACAATAATGACAAACGTGATGTCAAACAGCAGTTTCATTATAAAGACAGTACATCCCAATTATTTTCTGGCTAATAGTTATTAATTAAGTACTCTCTCAACCTTTTCCAATTTTCCATACACACAAAACAAAAATGAAAAAAAAACAACATGCAATAAATGCAGTAAAAAAACATACATTGGACTGGTCAGTAGAAACTTGTCAGGTTTGATGCGACCATCTTGCTCTACAGCAGAACAGGGCAGAAATCAACACAACTCAAACTGGCTCAAACCAGCAGCTAGTTCTATGGGTTAACTCACAAGAAATAGATCCTATATAAGACAAAACCATCAAACTTCAGTAATCAGTTGCATGCAATGAGACTGAAATCCTCCTTGAAAACAAAATGTAATAGCAATAGCAATAGTAAGTGACAATGTTTACCGTGCCGGGGATGCTGAAAATGCGAGACTGGAAACCCCGGGACCATTACAAATGCAAGCGTGGAAAATGCAAGACTGAAAAACAGAGGAACAAATCGCAGGGATGGAAAATGCAAGACTGAAAAACATGGGAATGGCATGCATATGGATATAACAAAAAATAACAATTTAACAATAAAATAACATAACAAAAATATCAATCGTAAGCCTACACAATGTCATATTGTACAATGCCACAGTAACGTAAAGCATTTACGCTTCACACTCAGCCTGGAAGTTAAAGCTAGTTTTAAAATATCCCAACATTCTCACCAGTGTATAAAAAGGAAAAACATTTAACTGGTTATGCGTGGAACAATTTTCAGCAGTGTTAGATTCAGGGTTAAACCTAAGGCATATGCAATAAAATACAAAAAATATTATAGTGCTTTGCGTAATAGAATGATTAAATATCCAGTCCCATGTTTTCAGCATCCCCATGCTCACACATGCACGATGTTCTTATATACATTTGGCTTTCCATAGACGACGGTCCTGTGTTTTCCACCCCTGCAAACTTGGTCTTATGTTTTCCAGTCTTGCATTTTCCAACCCTGCGATTTTGTCCCTCGTTTTCCAGCCCTGGTTTTCCGTTCCCCCATTTTCAGTCACTCACCCCACTGTGCCATCAAAATGGAACGGGCAGTGTGAGAATTCACTCGGTTCATTTGACAAATCAGCACAGCATGGAGCAAATGCCACCTTTGGTGTTTGGACCAAGCCAATCGTCTTTAGCCAGAGATATGCCTATACACAGCTAAAGTGACAGCATTCACCACCACCATTTATTACTACAGTTCTAATTTAAAAATCAAATTTATCAAATTTAAGAATAACTGAATTAAACTTCGAAATTTGGTGTAGACTTAACTGCCAAATATGCCTGTAAAATATGGCTTTAAAATTTCCAGTCTTTGAAAAATGAAGTTAAAAAAAACTTTCGAGGCAAAATTTTCGGACTCACACTGTAGATACACAACATTAAAATGCATTGCCAAAATCACGTTACTATCAACTCCCTTACAGAAAGTAAATGTATAGAAATTAGAAACAAACCGTGATCAAGATTCAACTGAAAATGTCGAGACGCTTCCTACAACACAGCAAGAGCAATATAATACGTGGTAGCAGAGTTACAGACTGCACTGTTTATGACATTTAACCTGACTCTGTGCTGATGAGTATGAACACAGTAATTATTTCAACAGTTGAACCAATCTACACTACAGAGCCCACAGTTACAAATATCTTTCCTCCAGGTCTCCGATGTCCACATCAACTACCAAATTTCTATCATCATCAGTCTCTTTCCAGCAGCTGAAACTCATGAGCTAGACTTCTAGTTAAAGGTCCATGGCTGAGGACAAACTCACTTGTGAAATTCATGTAGATCCGAATTAGACATTTCACCTTGCATATATAGTATGTTGATTTAAGCTTTATAAATA
>Ga0209671_1001816_pt1 | contig 18603 bp, 16 predicted proteins | sample WorMetHERISLAND2_2_FD_187401 | JGI IMG/M metagenome (GOLD analysis project Ga0209671, IMG submission 187401) | Marine gutless worms symbiont microbial communities from Max Planck institute for Marine Microbiology, Germany - Olavius geniculatus... | ecosystem: Host-associated > Annelida >...
GTGCTACAGCGCTGGCAACGTTTGCTGTATTCTTGGTCGCGCCGGTTTCACTGTTATTCACGGTCGGTTCCGAGCCAGGTTTAGACTGGCTGGGCATCTGTGGTTTTTCTGAGGCTGTTTTGACGTTGTCTCCAGCCTCTTTGCCCACACCGACGGGCACAGGTTTTGCAGCCTGATCAGTGACATCGTTGGTTGCGGGTGATGAGGCACTGCCAGACTGCTGCTGGTGCGGCGTCGGTTTGACTCGGTCGTTAGATGGACCGTCACGTGCAGAGCTCCCTCTGCCTCGCGCTGGCCTATCACTGCCACGAGCCGAACTGCGACCGCCGCGGGCGTTATTTCGCTGTTCAAGTGGTCGCTGCGGACGAATGCCATCAGCTGATGACACGCTGTCTGTAAATGCACCACCGCAAACAGCTCCTCTGTGATATGCAAGAATAAAAATTTTTACCCAATCGTTTATTCAATTTTATCTCACTATTACCACAGCTGCAGCTGTTAATGCTACTGCCAGTGCTATATCTACAATCAACCAGAGATTTCTTACAATATCAGCAAAAACATGCAACTATGCTATTACAAACTGCACTCCTGTGTTCTTGCACATCGCCTAAAAAATAGTGAAAAATCTGCCGACAATCAGCATCAACTGACAGATACAGACTATCGGCAAATTAAGCAACTATCAGCCGATAATCAGAGCACCTCTGCAAAACAATGACAAAACAATATATTTGAAGTAGACATACATCAGAGAAAAAGCTTGCTAGATTTCACCAGTTTTCCAGTGCTCTTAGTTTTTTTAGTCTGTCTGTTTTGGTTCTACCTTCATATGTGTAATTTTAATTTTATACTAGTTTTTATTACGAACTGTTGTTGCTTTTCACTGAAGTTGAAGTCATGATCTAAAAAACAAACAACAAATTAACAAATTAAACAACAGTATGATACTAATGAAAGAAGTAAGCAAAAAGTAAAATAAGCAGCATTGACCTCGGTCCTGGCTGGCAGCACTTGAGCTTTCGTGTGCATCGTCTAAGACCGTGTCGTCTTCGTCGGCCACTCGACGCCTATCACTGAAATGCTCGTTATGCCGCGGCTCTAAAGTCAAACAAACATAACACATAATGCGCAATCGACACAAATATCACACTGCTGTACAAGATCATGCTGTAAATAAAGTGGTATCAGCAGACGAAGAACTGTATATGAGTGAATGAACAATCTATACTAATAAAAAGTTAAAATTTCTGACAACAAAAACTTCGCAGGAGACCCAGGTATATATTTGTTTCTGCATTCGTACATGGCGTAGTGTGCTGGCACGTTCCTTTTTTGCTATTATAAAGAGAGCTGCAGACTGTCCACTGAGTGAGTTCACCAACAATCGCTACTGGATGTCAACAATGTGCCGAAAATATTGAAACTGTGCTGTATGGCAGTCGGTGCATACACACGTGATGTGTCAAATACACATACAGATGTCACAGTGTATATCAGTGGCAATACAACTTGTATCAGTTCAATAGTTGATGCTATCACGTCAGACCACAAACTCTGAGCTCTACTCTGCTACTATCATTAAAACTGTTTGGCTGCAGCAAATACGTTACTCCAAGGGCACACTGACTTTACGTTATATACCAGAAGGTGTCACTATTACCAATTTACGTAAAAAAACTGTTCAGTTTATATACAGTGTAAGGGTGACATCGTGGTTGTAGATATAAAACAGCACAAATCACAATTTTAAAATTCAAACTTTGCCATTACACAGTCAGCAAAGTTCTTCTGACATTGTGTAATGGTAATGTTTGAATTTTTAAACTGTGATTTGTGCTGTTTTATATCTCAATCACGATGTCGCCCTTACACTGTATATAAACTAAACAGTTTTTTACATAAATATTTGCAGTTTTATTGCCGTTGGAAGTAATCTGGAGCTGAATAAAATCTAGCAGTAGAATAACCACTACAACTGCTACCACAAATACTGCTACTCCTGTTTCTACTTTGACAATAAGTAACCCTTACTTTACTATTACCATACTCTACCCTTACTATAACTTACTTTACCCCTATTGCTACCATAACCCTATGCCTACATTGCCACTATCCTACCCCTATGTCTACTACTACTAGTCTACTACTACTACTACTACTACTATTGTGACGGAAGTCACATTTTTGACAAACCACAATAAGAATTTAAACTGACCCAACTCTAGCACCAATGTTGTCTGCTGGCGTCATCATAGATACTATCAACTTCTGCTAAATTTAACGACTCAGAGTCCGTCTGTTTTGTCTCCAAACTCTACTTTTCACCAGTATTTTATCTATTTTATTGTGCGTAAAGTAAATTTGAAATTGCTTTTATCTTGGAATACAGGCTACTTTGCTTAGTTCCATGGGTTTACTATCAATTTTCGTTCAAAGTAGATGGGTGTCTTATCTCGCTGTAAGCAGCTCTTGAAATAGAAGATTCTGTCGTTAACATTTAAAATGTCATACTAATCTAACATCCGATTAGTTAATTATAGCCATATTAGAAAATGTAGAAATTTTTTGGTTGCTAAATAATGATTTTTCGTATACTTAATGTATGATTTTTTTGCGGGGGTGCATATGTGCGCTTTTGAATAATTGCGCACTGCCCATATCAAAATAAACCGATCTTGAAAACACCCCATCTGATGCAAAGATCTCTTACACAAGCCAAGTTCTAACCCATTATGTTCCAAATTTTGTTGCCATGACAATGAGGGTCGCTTGACGAAAAATTTGCTTGTCATCATTTGATGGCCCATCCCTGCAAACCGTGTCAAAATTCATTGCCATGGCAACAGGGGTCGCCAGGGGAGAAATTTAAATGACAACATCAGATAGCCAGACTCCGAAAATAGGGGGTAAGTGCAAACAGCATGCAATTATCTTCTACGGGGGCCGAGTTATAGTCAATTTTGTTCGAGTTATGGCCCATTTTGTCCCAAATTTCGTTGCCATGGCAACGGGGGTCGATCAGGGGTAAATATAAATGACACTGTTAAATTGGCCAACGCCGAAAACCATATCATAGAACCAAAAATTACGACTCTATCTTATACATAGCCGAAGTTATGACAGTTAAAACCACTGTCTAATTTTCCCCATAAGCGCCATTGTAATTTTTTTTATATTTTTGTGAAAAAATAGGTTAAAATGTTGAATTTAAATTTTGTAACCCCCAAAAGGCACTTCCTTATGTGAAACCGTGTCATATGAGCCATTGTGCGTTAAAATCAGTTCAGTCGTTTTTCCTGTAGAAAACGGCAAGAAAAAAAGGAAAGGGAAGGGAAGGCACAGAAAGTCACGCAAGCGTTATATTTCACCTATTCATGGGGAAGCCCCCCGTAAACGGATTTTCACCAAATTTTGCACATCGGGAGATATGCCGGATGTAATCATCTGTACAAATTCTGGCGTGGAAAAATTAAGGGGTTTGGGAAATACGAAGGTCAAATTTTCGAAGTTTCCCATTGAAATGGCTGGTCACCCTTACAACAGTGCTGGGCTACCGAGCAGCCTGTGATCAACTTCCTACTGCAGACCATAGGTGGCTTGTAGATTGCAGAAATGACATTGCAAAGCTTACGTGACTGTGGTGGTCTATAGCCAGTGCCAGTGTTGAAACCTTCCCTGCGCCCACCTCGCCCGCCACCTCGATACCTCGGTCGACCGCCCCTGTACCCAGAGCTCTCCCGCTGTCGTAGCTGCTCTTGTTCCTCTTCTTCTGTGACAGCATCCGACCAATCACGATTGGGCGCCCCGTGCTGCTGCCGAGGTCCAAGAAAATCCCCTGCAGATGTCAGTACCAACAACTCTTCATCTTCTTGGGAGATGTAACGCACTCCCACTTACTAGGCTTATCATCTAGGCTCTTACCATATGGACTATAATGAGTTATGTAACATAAGTTGGCCCTTAGTCCTGAAGCTTACCAAATCTGGCTTTACAGGGATGTGCAATGGGCTCACCTGGTGGCCTGAGCACTGGATGCTGTCTTCGGGTGGCATTCACCCCACAGGTAAAATAAGATTAGTACCATCAAACTCATGAGTGAGAATAAAAGCATAAACATTCCCCGACTATACATACAAATCAAGTTCACCACACTATGAATCTCAAAAATAAATCTGCACACCCCGACTGTTTTGTAAGTTCAAACATTCAAACACAACACACTCAGCACAGTTGAAAAAATAAAAAAAAATACTAACCATAACAATGAAATAAAACATGAATGCTCAGCAAAATGAACAAAAGTGCACTGTTAATACACAAAACAATAGAGAGGCTGAGATTGGTCTTGCCTTGGTATCAAGATACATTAGCACGGTAACTACAGCAGTGAGCACAATGACAAACTCGGTGTTACACAATGCAACAGAATCTCACTAAGAGATCCAAAGATCACAGTAAAGCCAACTGTCTTTGATAGGATAATATTAATAGTTTCATAACACGAAATACTGCTATTAGCATATACTTCAGCTTGCATTTCTACAATGAATGTGCCATGCTATTTTCAGACTAAAGAAAGTCAACTATATCCTAATTCGTTCTGCAGTAATCAATCGTGGTGTATAGCTCTTAACCGGAAACCCATCACCTGCCATATGGAATCACACACTGTTAGCTCCCACACAACACAAGTGAATGTGCCGCGTCTTAACCCCAGTCAAACAGGCCGGTACTCGATTTATTTACCCTGGAGGGATAGAAGGCTGAGTTGACCTTGGTGGTGGTTACACACCGAGACGATTTACCTGTCCAGTGACAGTCACCCAACCTAGTAGTAACCACTTGATAGTGACTCGACCGGAAGTCGAACCTATGACCTCTCAATCGTAAGTCCGACACCACACCACCAAGCCGGATCTCAATTTCAATGACAATTCTCCATACGCTGCCGCACAAGCATGCAAAAAGCATGACGACAATGATGAACAGAGACTGTGACAGCAGACCAGAATTGCGTGTTGTATTGTGTTCACTGGCCCACCGTCTGTTGAGACCACCGCCACGATCACCACGCCCTCGGCCACCACCACGCGGTGGACGCTCATCAGGCTCAGCACTGAATCTGCACAGCAGCATCAACCAACCAATATTACACACTTTATACCGGCAAACTGTAAAGTTAAGAAAGATATTTATCATCTTCAGCGCATCCAAAACACACCTGCTAAAGTTGTTGCCAGTCACACTCTCCCTCGTGGTACTCACTCATTTGATATTCTTCAGCACCTTCACTGGCTCCTCATTGATAAATGCATTGAATTCAAACTTGCCACCTTGACGTACAACATTCTCAACTCCTCTCAACATGCTTATCTATGTTCTCTGCTTAATTATCACACTCCCACACGTTCTCTGCATTCTGCCAACATTCTGCATTCTGTCGGTTCCACGTGTCCGCACAACTTTTGCCTCCCGCGGTTTTAGCATTGCAGCCCCCACAGTCTGGAACTCACTACCCTCTAGCATTCACAGTTCGACCTATGTAGAACTTTTTGTTGCCTCCTTAAACTCACTGTCTCCAGCAGGCCTACTGCTCCCGCTAGCAACTGGGCCATATGCCTCAGATTCAGCCACTGGCTGACATTGTGCACTCCAACTGTTTTATTTACTAACTTACTTAATGCCACACGAGCAGTACAGAAGCATGAATCTAAATAACATAATACTAATAGAACATTTGCAAAGTGTCATGGTGCCACAATTTCATAGGCACTAGCGAAGCAGGTACATTAATTATATGCAGTATTGAACATTTTTTTCAGTGAGTGTTTAGCTTAGATTCAAACACAGAGAAAGTGTCACAGTTGACAGAAAGGGGCAGGGAGTGGAAATGTGATGAGTCATGTAAAAAATCCAAAATTTTGTTCAAATTTTAGTTAATCGAAAAATTAACCATTAACCAAAGAGTTTTTTAAATGTTTAACTGATTTATTAATCATTATTTTCACAGCCCCAAAAATTAACAAGGCAAAGTGGGGCTGTGCCCTTATGAAACTTAGATAAGGTGCTCATCTCTTCATCAAGGCCACTAAGACGTAGGTGTGATGCATGGCCACTGTCACAACAGATCTACGGTTAGTGCCAGGTCCAGAGCATCAACATCACCACTGCGCAAATTGCACCGTAGCACATCCGAGTGACACACTCGCGTGGCATCGCTACTTTGATAGCAACCCGACTGAGAGTTGAGCAGTTAAGAATTCATAGCCGACCGACCGTCTATTGTCACGGTGAGCCTGGGACATGTAGACGGTGCTGGGCAGCGTTGACAGAGTCCGCAGCTCAGCGTCTATCTGCTGTTTCTCCAGCCTCAGCCGTTCCACATCCTACATCACAACACAGCTTCCATTCTACATCCTACATCAGCACAGCACAGGACAACGCAGCTTCAGTTCTACATCCTATATTGGAATGCCGCGTTCGTGCCGTGACCTCAGAATCCTGTGTTCTGGACTGACATGGTATGGACCATGCAGCTTCTCTGTGTTCGATCCAACAGCATGAAACTCGTTACCAATTTCTGTTCGTGCCTTCGGTCGCCAGCTGAAGACTAAACTATTCTGCACAGCCTGCCTGGTGTAAACTATTTTTTCATAGCTTTCTGCTACGAGAACTGGCAAACATAAAATACGGTACTGAACTGAACTAGCACAATACAGCTCAAATACAGCTTCAATTCTACATCCTACATCAGCACAATGCAATAAAATACGGCTCCAATTTACCAACCATACTAGATACACTCAACAGCAGCTCAACATCACATACAACAGCAACAGTAACAGCCATGACAAAGCCCAAGGTGCTGTCATCATGGCACTGATATTGCAAGAGTTCACCCGGTACATATGACTAATGTAGCACAGTGCTGTATAGGTTCCATTCAGCCAATCGGCCGCTGTTAATCACTTACGAGCAGTTGACATATTGCCAGCATCGCAACAATGCAGCATTCGATCAACATGCATTAAGACAATGAAGGGGAAAAATGTCCGAGTGTCACAGAAATGGGAGGGAAGAGGGAAAAGTCCGGCCAGAAAACGTCCAGGGAACGTTAGGGAGAAGAATACGTCCAGAGGGGAATGTCCTACACACACCAACCATCATATCATGATGGCCTTCCAAAGCTATGCTACAATATGCCATACTGATTTTCCTGATCATTAGAACCGTCGCATCAAGACACTTTCGTTAGCAAATTTTTTAGTTACCATATAAAATGAACTGCAGAGTTCGAAGCCACTGAAATTGCACATTATAGCAAACTTACAACACAAACTCCAATCTTACAAGCATCGCCAGCTCAGGTTTTGTCAGCCAATTGCCCTTTGTTCTTTTCTCTCCGTGCATTTCTAACCCGTGCATCCTCGTGGAATATGCCTAAACTTATCAAATCCTCTTTCAACTCTCATATCATCTTTCACACAATACAAGAAATCTTCCTTGGACCTATCTACATGGTGTTTCATAAAAACGGAACCCCTTTTTGTTTTTTTTCATAACTCACTCAAATGATGATCAATTTACACAAAATTTTTACCAGTTGTAGCTGAAAAAATACTAATTCAAAATATTGCAAGAAAATATGGCAGTTGATTAAATATTCTTTGCTAGTTGTGACGTAATGCTGACATTATAATGTGTCACGAGTACAAGCTTGATAGTCTCAACTGATGCTTTCAGTTGCCACCCTGCTCCAATGGTGAAAAATTTGGTTCGCTGATGACAACTTTTTGAAGTTTTAGAGTTACAGTCACAAAAACGTGCAAAGCGATCGCCTTTACGTGTCTGTGGGGATATTTGGAATTTCACATGCAAGACAGTGCACTAGCACACCGAGCTTGCAAAATGGTTGCATTTTTGAATCGCAAGATGCCTGATTTCATGTCCCCATGTTGCTTAGTGCTGACACGATAAACATTTTTCATTAACAAACCAGATTCAGTTCACCATCGAAGCAGGGTAGCAACTGACTGCACCAGTTGAGACTATCAAGCTTGTACCCGTGACACATTATGACATCAGCACATAACGACTAGCAAAACATATTTAATCAACTGCCATATTTTGTTGCAATATTTTGAATTAGCATTTCTTCACCTACAACTGGTAAAAATTTTGCGTAAATCGATCATCATTTGAGTGCATTATCCGAAAAACACCGTGTAGTTTCAATGACTTATAAGCAAGGTAAAGGGATACCGTACCCCAAAGGGCATTGGCAGGGTGCTCATCTCCCTTTATATGGCCATTGAGCCCATAGGCGGGTAGACCACTGAGTCTGTGACTGGGTGGGTGCAACAAAAGACGAGGCTGCTAGTCACCTTGAGATGTGCGAGGTTGTAGTCGAGCAGCAGCTTGGCATTGGCAATGCTCTCAGCAGTCCCAACAAACACAAATGTCTGGTCCTTCAACATTCATTACAGCAGTGACATTTTATTCACTTTATGCTAATTAATATGTTCTCCTATTAACTACATTTATGTTAACACCGTGCTATGCAGCATAAAGCTGGAAAACATCCACCAAGTCTGGATAATAATGAAAAGGTTCTTTCATTGCCGTGGTTGTCACAGCAGTGGTTAAAGGCAGAATGCTGGGTAATGACATCAATCCCCACCAAGTTCTACTCACAGTGAAGTATCAACTTCAGATCTATTGCACTTCCCGAGATATTTGTCTGACAAAAAATGCCAACTACATAGATAATTAGACCAACCAGACATCACTAAAACTGCATTGTGCACAGAATGCCCACAAACGACATAAAAACACAATACCTTCAGCCAAACCGATCAGCAGCGGAAGTGTAAAAATAACAAAAGGGGACAGTTTTTCTTCGAATGTGTATTTCCCCGTCTCAAAACCGTGTAAAAAGCAGTAGGATGACACTGAGTCAGTATATAGATAGCAGATGTTACTTGTGGCAGCCACACAAAAAATAACATCAAGAAATAACGGTTTTATACAGAAGCAAAGCAGCCACACTCACAACATCACTGGATTCATCGGGTACAAAGTCTGGGCCGGCGGGACCACCTTCGATCTTTACACGGATCACACCAGACTTGTCCACAATATCCTGAATATTGTGTCCGTTCTTGCCAATTATTTTACCTGCAAAAACACACAGAACTGCTGCAACTATGATTAGATTTACTGAAACTTGGTTAAGTAACACCGTGGACTTACTTGTAACATTCATGCTCAAATATTTCCACCAATGAGACAATCGGCGAGAATTGACTACAATCGGTTTTACGCAAAGAATACTCGGAGACATTTTACATAATTATGATACATAGCAGCATTCGGCAACAAACTGCATAGATATACGTAGCACGTTACCAAAATATCTTTTAATCAATATTAGTCACAAATTAACTGTTACTTTTAGAAAAATATAACTTCTGTACAAATTTCAGCTACTATTAGTGATTTGTAGCTCAAAAACCGGGTACCTGGACCTAGTTCCAAAATTCATTACCCAGCTCCAAATCCGAGATTCTGCACTGATTACTGGTGAAACTGATGAAAATGGCACTTCTTTCAGCCTTTATGGCAAAGTTCTGCACAATAACCATTTTCGTTGACAGACCTGACATCATAGATGCATTAGAGAACGTTTTATATAAAAAACCTAACTTTGTAGAAAAATATTAAATACTGGTAATCAGATGTGCACGAGTCACTGCATTGCCGTGATAACTTTCCTTCCTTTAACATTGAAACCTGGTCTGGATACCTAGCTAATTGCAAACAGGTACTTGGTTCCCAAAATGGGTAATGCTGCAAATCACTAACTATCAGAACTCCAAAGTTAAGAACGAGTAGCAACCAATGAGGCTTGCTGGCACATGGACGGTTTCCTCTGTGAATTCAAGCAGCAACCGCGCAGCTTTAACACTCTCTTCCGTCTGCAACAGCAATCAGCCATTCACGATTTTGATTCATTGCCTATTTAATGAAAACAATAAAAAACAAGCAGGGTTAGACCTGGAGACATATCCGGCTTTTATTTGCAAGCCTGTTGCACAATATGCACCATGGGTTAAGCTTGGTCCCTAAACAGAATCCTAGAAATTGCTGCAGCAATTTTTATATACCCGATGCCCTACCCGATGCTCGTGCGATACTGTCGAAGCACAGAAGGCAAACTTTCATAAACAAAGATGACTTTAAAAGCAGGCCATGTCAGAAACATCGCTAAAATGTAAATAGTTGTTTTTTATGAGAGATACTGCTAGCAGATAATGTGAACTGTCTAAGCATGTGGTTGTCAATGACTGACATTTCTTGGATGGCTGGAGAGAGCAAAGTATGCAGCCATTTGACAAGATTGTAACTTTGAAACAATGAAGATGGAGATATCACGGCTGCCACTTATATGCCAGGATTCTGGCTCAACGCACTGAATGAATGAATGAATGAATGTTTATTGTTTAACCTCTCCATGGACAGTGAATGTGGACGTTGATTCATCGAGGTCTATTGACGTGACACCTGATATACGCCGTGCCTGCATTATGTTAGCGCCATGTGTGCCAATTGACAAACCCATCAGATCAGACCTGACTTTGAACTCCTCGCGGAAAGACGAACCACGAGGAACGTAAGATGTTCGTGTACTCTGCTAACAAAAAAAAACATATTAAGTTATGCAAATTCATTGATGATACAACCTTTAATTTGAATATTGTTGACGTTTTGGCAACTCTGCTGCCTTCTACGAAATGACTGTCTGCTAGGTTTGCTGCAGCAGACAGTAATTAATCATGCTGTGTGAAATTTGATATGATCCCTACTTCAAAGACATTCAATGGAAAGAAAACCTAGACAATTTATGGCTCTGATCACTTTTTAACACATCTGGCCACGCTGAAAACCTGTAACCCTCATCATCGACCATTTGTTGACTCCAAGGCCAAATCAGTTCACAATTGTCCCCCCCCCCAAATATGCACTAACAATAAGCCTGGGAATAATCCATCAATGAATATGCATGATATCATAAAAACAACATCACGAATGCACCTATGGACAGATGAAGTTTTTAATACAATTTCTGAAAATTCTGAACAAAAATTTCACATTTAGTAAAATACCATGACCAGTACAGTACGAATGTACTACAAATGACAGGAGAATGCAAAATAACCCTAAATGACATGAGCTGGCTATTAGTACAAGTTTTACCAGAAAGAATGTCAAATATCTAAGTGACAAGGCGTAATAAGAGACCTCGAGCTTTTTGGTGATTTCGTCCATTCTCTGTTTTATCTGGAGTTTCTGATGCAGGTTTCTCAGGTGCATATCACTCAACAAAGCTGCTCTTTTTGTGGCCGACTCACTGGTTGCCTGTGATAACACGCATGCCACAGATATGACCGGAACTATATGACCCACTGCCAAAATATTATGCAAAATATTATTCTTAGATGCTACGCTTGACTCAATTACCGCAAACATCATTGATGTTTAATCTAATCTAATCTAATCTAATCCAAAAACTATTTAATATAGTGCCTTTGTCACAATGTTAACTGTGAATCAAAAGCTCAGTGTTTGCGCCAACTTCTCCTGGGTATGGTAAGCTGAAATAGACAAGTACGGATTTAAGCTAAGATTCAAAAGTTTACTTGACATATGCGGCATTTTCTGGGATTTTTGATGTCATGTAAGCTTAATCTTTGACCATTACAACAAGCAAAAACTGGCAACCAATTACTCTAGCTCTGGGAAATGTTTGTGCCAATTTCGGTTTCTCTACTCACTTCTGTTTTTGACGGGTGGTGAAAAACTAATGGTAAGACCAGTCAATAATACAGCTATTATAGCCGCCAAATGTAACTAAAACCAGCAGAACAAGTAAATACTAAAACAGCTTCCTAAACAATGGACGTTTATTACAAACTAAATGCAAATAACAAAGCATTTCAATAATTAATCAATGTCACCAAACGATGATGAGTACCAATATTTTGTGTTAATTCTAGTCCAATAACCATTCACATCTCACCACTGCATTAGAGTTGACTAATCTTGCAGACTTCTTTCTATATTTTGCCTTGGCCAACTCGGGAGGTAACTTTCAAAGCATCCGATTAATGCCACACTCCACTGCTAACCATATGGTGCTTACTATTAATCAGCAAGTGCATTGAAAGGATAGCTGTGAGAATTTGTTGCATGATTTCACAAGATGTTCAATCTTTAACAGTAAATCGCGTGATATTAACTCAGGGACTTCTATCCCTATACGTGGTGGGCGCATCTTGCACCCAGTGAAAAATAGGAGTAAAGTTTAGTTTTGTTAACGGTCTATGCAAAATTGATATCACCAGAAACCCTGTTTAAACTGAAAAATGCTCCACAAACCATTTTACGGCTGGGCTCTGCCTGAATCCAGGGAAAAAGAGGGGAAGATAGGGAGATAGAAGCCACTGTATTTACTAGTTTCATTTTTGACAATTATGTGAAAAAAGTGAAACCGAACTCACAAGAACTACGAGCGAACGAGCTTCTGCATTAAACTGAACTGCGACAGCACCGGTGGCCTTCCGCAGTTCAACGTGATTTCTGCAGTCCTTACATCTGCATCAACACAACATCACATGTAAATGATGCATACAAAGCAACATAACTGAACTGAACTGACACGGTTTAATTTTTAATGAAATGACCAACAGGCAAGCACAGCAAACTCATTGGTCATTGGTAGCGTACGTGAGCACAGTCACCAATGCCGTTAGACCGTTAGACAGTGCCTACTGTAATGCATTACTGCTTGGCCATTGATCAGTTCGTCAAATACTAAACTGTGTCAGTTCAGTTCAGTTACGTCGCTCTGTATGCACTTTTACTTACCATAATGGCTTCCAATCACAAGACACATCCAATGCTGTGATTCTGGCATCATGTATTAAATTACATGACATGAAAATATTACAAGACTGTTTTAAATTCACACATAATCAAACCCTGCCAACAACCGGTCAACCCATATTGATCATACTAAAACTTTTTTAACATTTTGCAAGAGTTTTCTGCAATATTTTTGATTTGGAGTTACTAAAGACTAGATCAGGTCCCCAACTGTGACATTAATGACTATGTTAACAACACTACGAATGCGGGGTAACAACTGGGTAACAGGCTGTCATATAAAAGTATTGTTTTACAAATGATGATTCCCAGTACCTTCATTATCCAGTTATGAACAACAATACTAAAAAAGTAACAATTACAGTATATTAAATTATTTTAACATATAAAATTATTTCAATCGCTCGATCAATCAAGAAATACTGCTAAGTCTATTAGAAGGAGACTAATTGGAGATTATATTCACTCATTCAGTATATTTATGAAATTTATTAAATCTTCATTACACTGAGTTTACCATGATTCAATTGAGTATCCAGTTACTAAAAACAATACTAATACAAATTGCAATTAAATTACGTATTTTCACATATGAAATCTTCAATATATGGCTCACAATAGACAACAACACACATGTCGATGAGCTCCGGTGGTACTTCAATGATGAACTTCCGAAAGGTGTTCGGATTCAGAGGCGGACTGCAATGTAATACAAACGAATGAGCACTTACACAGTCAGCATAATTCATTTGACACCTTGAATAATAATACTTCCTGGTTGCAATCCCAGGATTTATTTCTCAATCCCGGGATCCGGAATTAGAAAATTTCTAAAACCAAGATCCTATTTCAGGATTAGGATGTTCTAGGATTACCGATTAGTCATTACATAGTATCACTACAGTAGCCCTAGTGGATTTATTTCATGCATAAAATGCAGCAGCATTGCAGGTAAATGATTGAACTGCAGGGAGTGACTTTTGACATTCAAAATACAACTAAAACTGCATAGCAAGCACTCTTTGCATGTACGAATAATTTCTATAAAATGGCTAGAATTGATATTTTACCATCTAATGTTCAAAAAATACTATTTGATGAAATTTTTGTAATATTGAATCCCAGGATTCGGATGCTGCCAATCCCGCGATTCAGGATTGGCTAAAATGACCAGGATCCAAAAATTTGGTATCCTGGAATTGCAATGACTGATAATACTGTTACGAAGCATTAAGCACAACTAGCAAGCATTCTGTGGCAGGGCCACATCAGCCGACATGCCTGCACCTGCACTATAAAAGAGAAGGTTTATACATTAGGGTGCATCACGACTATATGGCAAAAAATAAAGTTTCACATTTCAAGTTGTCCATGTTTCTAATGTGTGCCACTGTGGTAGATAACAAACGAGGTAAAACATTTTAAAAAATCAGACTTGATTTAGAGGTCCCTCAAAGCAGACAACTGCCGGCACACAGTGTAGCATCAGTATGCTGTCCCAGTGCATAGCACAGAGGTTGGGAAGCATGAAATAAGTAACAGTAATGCATACTGATCCTTGTCATGCGCTGAAAATATTTTACCACTATTAATGTAAATTCGGACATATTCTTAATTTTTGAATATCCGGAGGGACCTCTAAATATTCATAAATGTCTGAATTCTTTTTAACATAACTATTCCTTCTGCCAATGGCACACAATAAAAACCCAGAGAGATCATTTAGAAAGAATTCATTTTTTTGATGCACCCTACACGACAGTCCTACGATACTTCAGTGTTCAAAAAATAAGCCGGCAAGATCCTACCACAATAACATAAAATAATCAACCAAATAATTCTTTCATTGAACAATCAGCAATAAATATGCAACAATTTTTAAAGTGGCCAAAGTGTGTGACACTTCTAATATGAACTTAAATCTGAGCGGCCTACTGCTCTGCACACCTCTCAAATCAGCTAGCAAGATCAACATTAGGCACTTAAGTATATTATCGGTTAAAACAATTCTCATTCCCAACAGAAATTCTGTCATTTTATGACATGAAAGACTGCGCAGTACCAGCAAACAGAAGTCACAGGATGTTATGAATGACTGAGCACTGAGTGATGTGAATGTTTAAGAGTCACAGAGCTAGCTCTCACTTGCAATTAACAAGCCGAACTCGGTCGAGCGGAACGATCTCACTGTATGTGTGATCATGACCGACGTAATCAACGACAGCAAATTCTCCCTTCATCATCTTGAGCCGTGCCGGCCACCAGCCATAAGGCTCAGCATCAGAAGTTCGAGACAACACCTGCGACACAATTCATGGCAATCATTAACATTCTGCGCTCACCGTTACTGCTATTAGAATAAACGAGTGAACATTTATTTGTGTTGCAGCACTTCTAGCTTTTTGTTTAAATAGCCAACTTTTGCAAACTACTGCAGGTTATTCCAAGCACCCACAAGCAAACTTCTAACTGATAGATTTATATGCCACCAATAGCAACAGGAACAAAAGAACAGCATAGCTAAGATAAAATGTACAGCATACTTCATATAGCAGAATCAACTAAGAAAGCATTAGCAGCAAATAATAACTAAGAGTGTACTGCAAAATGATACGTGAAAAATAAACTAGTCTGTGACAGAATGCAACCTCACTGGTTGCCAGTTTTTATTTTCGACTATCAACTAGCATACTTCGTTATTTCTCCACATAAAAACTTTTGTAACCGACTGAATGTTGAATCAGATCTACCAGACCAGTTAGGCAGTTAGACAACAGCTTACAAGCCTTACAGTGCTACATTGATCACTGGTTGCATTTAGTAAGAAGAGACTGTGTTGCCAATTTTACAACCAATTAAGCTGAGACTGTGGTAGGTTAAAGTCAAAAATCACCTATAGTCAACAGCGCTCTCTCACAACTTGCCCAAAGTCGTTACTTTAGTCGTTAGATGAGAATCGAACCGGGGACCTCCGGGTCACCAGTTCGACACACTACTGCCACACCACCAAGCCACACATAACTAGCAGACTGTGGTAGACCCTACATTAAAATTTCACAAGTCTGCAGTTACGACTCCACAATACTTATTACCTAAACCCTGAGATATCTCTGGCTAAACAGTGCTATAAAAATGTGTAGGCCTAGTCTAAACCATTCATCAGGCTCTGCAAGGCATTCAAATAGTGACAAATACCAACTTCAATGTCGTCTCCTTCTTTTATGCCAGCAGCAGTTGCATCAACATTTGTCGGAGGCAGCCGAACTTCAGACATGAGCACTCGGCGTTCTGCCTGCAGGCTGCAACACACAATCACACAAAACTAGCCACTTTGCATGTATACTAATATTTGTACACCAACTACTGGCAAACTATAAAGAAATTCATTTTACTTATTCTGTAATCTTGTCAACAGATAGCAATGTCAGCATCCTTTCCCACTCAGAAATTAAACAAACCTGTGATGTGTATCATTCACGAAATGCCCAAACCTTATTCTAAAGTTTCCACCACATTTACAATTAGTGCTCTTAAAGTGTTAATTTTTTTAATCACGTTGACGCATGCATTAATTTTTCAATCGCACGTCAATTAACGCATCAGTTTAACAACATTACATTCCATCTCGTACATTACGTTCATCTGACAGACTGACACTAATCTGTTGTCTGTGCCTCGTGTTCGCACATGTTTTGGCTCTAGAAGTTTTTCTGTAGCTGCCCCTACTATTTGGAATTCTCTTCCTTTTGACATCTGCAATAGCTGTTCAATAGCTTCCTTCGGTCGTAAACTCAAAACATTCTATTTTTCAACGTCTAGTGGCCCGCCTCACTTCTTACGTCAGCGCCTCAGATTCAGTGAGTTTCTCGCTGACATTGTGCGCTTTATAAATTAAATTTACTATTTTCTACTACTACTACTATTTACAAGACCATTTATGTTGCAAGTTGCCAGTAAACGACTAAATATTTGATCTACAACATGCAATCACTGTCAAATTTGCCAACAATAAATTATGTCATCGCTAGCATAGAAAATATTAGAAATATATTTTATTAGCTTGTCAACAAAAAAATTATTACAGTAGTGATGAAAGGGCAACATCATAATTACTATCGATATTATTCCATCGTCAAATAGCCGCAGTTTAATTGAATATTGAAAGTCCTGCTGCATGTAAGTGAGTTAAGTTTCTAACGATGACAATCCTTTAGCACGTTAATGTGTTAACGCACTAATTTGACAGCTCATTACAACATAATTTTTCCAACACATCGTATCAAAGCCATACGCACCCATTTTCAAAGGAAACCAGCACTTCATCATTGACGATACTTCTCAAAATTGCCTAACACAACATCACAAAATATAAACTATGTGACAAAATGCATACACCATCTAACAAGTACAAATATATGCATAGACTGCAACTCTGCACGTACATTCCACGGCTAGAAAAACAATAAATAGCTCGATCAACAAAGACTATGCACATGACCAGACTGACTATCGATTATGAAACCAGAACGTCTCAGAGCTGCACAGCGGTAGTGCCTAGTCGGACAGCTATTTCATAAGAATTTTCCAAATATCTGTCAGCAGCTATATAATTTAAAACTGGTAAAGTGTATAAGCGCAATTTTATAAGCCATTTACCCTGTAATAGACACCATTTTTCTCTCTAACTTCGACGCAAACGTCTTCCATTTCTAACTTGTTTCGGAAACATCCACAGGAAACATCCGCAGAAGTGATTTCTGGGAACGGAAATATTCTGATCAGCTGGTTCTCGGTGAATCTGAAAGGCCGATGATATTCGCACCTTAAGGTGCAAATAAGGTATAGTAAACGGAATTTCGCACTCTGCTGTCTGCGCTATTGGGTCAGTTTCTGGCTGTAATGTAGCCAACTACAAAGCGAAGTGATTTTATTTCGAAGTACATGTATCGTGAAATAATTTTCAAAAATACGCTAAGTTAGTAACATAAGCCTATACACATATTTCGGTCATTAACCCTATAACTAACTCTAACCCTAAACAATATGCAACAAACCCTATTCACTGTAAACACGGTGCACAATTTTAAGATGCAAATAATGCGGATGCTATTCGCACTAGAGATTGCAATCTTAGCTGATCCCGAATCTCGGGATCCCGGGATCTCGGCCGTTTTCGCCAATCCCGAATCCCGGAATTGGCAGCGTCTCAATCCCGGGATTTCGGGATTACAAACATTAGCTAAAATTGTACTTATTTACGCATTAAATGACAGAAATAATTTTTTTGCCGTTTGGTGAATAAAATATTTTATAAGCGCTAGAGTAGGCCTACTATACTTCGTGTTGTTGCCGGAAATCTGTATTTTGACAGTTATATACTGTCACTCTCTACAGTTCGGTTATACCTTTTGTGGGGGCCTTGTGCATAAAATATGTCAATTGGGGATACCAAAATAACGACCAATCTGTAAGCCTAATCCCGAAACAGGATCCCGGGATTACAAATTTCTCAATCCCGGATCCCAGGATTGAGAATCAAATCCCGGGATTGCAATCACTAATTCGCACCCTGCAGAACAGCCAATAGCGATTTTCCAGGTGCGAATAGCGTCGGCGATATCGGCAACTTAAGGTGCGAATATACACTTCTAATCC
>Ga0209671_1001817_pt1 | contig 18594 bp, 12 predicted proteins | sample WorMetHERISLAND2_2_FD_187401 | JGI IMG/M metagenome (GOLD analysis project Ga0209671, IMG submission 187401) | Marine gutless worms symbiont microbial communities from Max Planck institute for Marine Microbiology, Germany - Olavius geniculatus... | ecosystem: Host-associated > Annelida >...
GCCCTAGATAGGCAGCGGTGGGCAGCGATAGTAAAAATGGCGTCAGACACCAACGGGCATTGAGCCCACGGTTGTCGATGATGATGATGATGATGATGGGATCTATAATAATCATAATAATCACATTATCGCAAATTGTCTGCAGTGTGTGCCAGTGAAAGAATTTTGAACATCGGTCAATAATTGGCGAAGATATGGACAAAAGTAAAGTGGCACGTTTTTTTATGGCCCACCCTGTAGGTAGTTGTGTTAGCTTGCTTCACCTTATTTTTGGGGTGGGCAGGCTGTTTCACCTGCCTCGCACTGAGGCCATATCAGTTTGGCCCAATGCACATCCCCAGAAAGTCAAAGTAACCGAAGGGTATGTAAACGGTTGTAAAGCCGTAAATGGCTGTGAAGCTGAAATCGGCATTAAAGCCAGTACGTGAGCACTGCTAAAGTGTATGATAACTGTTTATAAAGTTGGCGTGCTCTTCGTTGGCTTCTGGCTTATGGATTCTAGAAATCTTTCAGATCATTGGAGCTTTAAGTGCCACCACCACAACAAGGTGGCACACCACGGTGGGAGGTAGTTGTAACATTAATTTAAGTTTTTGAGTACTTAGTTTATTTTTTGCAGTGCATTTTAGTCGTCAGTATCTGTGGAAGTAATTGACTGGATAGAATCGCCTCTGAAATGGCCTGTTACGTGTCAAGCTGGATGCAAAACATTGTCCTTGTTTTCTTAATAGAATGTAGTCTTCTGCATGGCTTATTGTAGAAAATGTCTAAAAGTCTAAAGTGTCAAAGTTGAACTTGAGCTTCGATGAATCGAAGTTGCTGAATCTTCACACAATTTTTCTTCTCTTGCTCGGAAAGCCACTTCTCGTTTGGAGTTTGGAGTTGTTTGGGTATTAGTTTGGTACAGATGCTGGCATTGTCTATTTAGCCAGTTTATCTGTACTAATTACGCCACTTTCCCAGTAGATTCTCTCATAGAATTCTGTTGTTACTGATTAATTTTGAAGGCCAGATAGTAACTTCTGGTGTGCCCCAGCTAACAGTGCCAGCAGTTGAATGTGTAGTTGACTGTTCATAGAGCATCAATTTTAACTTATTATAACAGCTGGTTAATATTAGAAATTTTGTTTTACTGTATACAGTTAGAAGCAATTTAGCGTTTCCATTGCTTCATTTCTTTTTGAGCATTCTGTTGACGTTTAGTACAAATGTTTGTAGACGTTGTTGCTTGCAATATTGATGAAACATTTTGGCAATAAAAGAACGTTGCTGTTTGGACTTCTCTTTGAGATGCTGCAGATGTTTATGATCGGCTTTGGCTCCACGGCATGGTAACAACTCGCATTTGTAACATCTTATTCTTGAAGCACATATGTTGAAAATTTGTAATATCTACTACTGTCAACAATTTTTTTATTTAACTGGACATTTTTGCTGCTGAAGTTGTGCCAGTGTGGGCCATATACCTCCAATGTTCAGACTACATGTTTCAGAGTGTAGGGCATCAAATCAATTTATAGTAGTGATGATTCGATATGTCAAAAATACCGATATATCGTTTTTGATATTGATGTATCTATCGTCCAAAAAAATATCGAATTTTTTGATATATTGCGATATCTTTTATATATCATGATATTTTTGATATATCGTGATACTTTATGCCAGCGGTTTATATTTTTATTACTGCATTATTAAAATAACAAGAATAAATGGAGAAAACGACAAACTGACTGAAGCAAACTAACTACAGTGTCGTAATTTAACGACACTTACGACAGTATATAATTAATTTTAAAGTTGACTGACACATTTTAGTAGGCTATCTACGTCAAGCAAACTGCCTTGCTGAACGTTCACGTCTTGTTCTTGTGCTCGTATAAGATTTACATGCTCATCATTTTTACAATATTGATATCGATATCGTGATATTTTCAAAATATCATATTGATATCATATCGAAATTGAAATCCTGATATCAAATCATCTCTAATTTATAGTTGAACTTTAGACACTGAGGCTAGTGGGGTCTGCTGTTTTTCCCCTGAAATTTTGTCAATGTTCAAGTAGCAGTGTGGATCTGTGCTTTCCAGATTTTTGTCAGGATCTGAATTTTTTCCGAGTGTTTGCTACATGGTAGCATTTTAAGGGTAGTATGTTTACTGCCACTCTGTTGAGGACATATCTAGCTGTTACGAAGGTGTATACCTGTTATTTTTCACATATATGAGGTCTAGCTTTTCGAAACGTGATTTATATACTGCATACAGTTGTGCCTTGTCTAAGAGCTTACTCTGCATGCATTTTGCGAGTGTAGCTTACTTTTCCCATCTCCTATGTTTGATGTGTCTAGAAACATTGCAGATCAACTACAAATTCCAGAAATTGTTTATGATAGTGACTGCATATCAGTCACTGTCTGTGGCACTACAGATCACCACAGAAATAGTCTAAGCTTGTGATCTGCTGTGTCGAAGATCGATCTGTCTTTACAGTTACTAACATTTAGCAATTTCTGTGATCTGAGACTGAGCTGATCTGGGGGCGGGGGGTTATTGTGACCCCTTGTATTTATCGTTTTGCATTTTCTTTTTTTTTCATCTTGGTGCTGCATGCTCCAGTCCTGTATTTTGTGTGCTTCTGTACTTTTGATTGTCCGCCATTTTCCTGTTCATCATTATCAGTCACCTGGCTGACATGAAGTTCATTGGACTTTGTGTTATGTGCCCCACAGGATACTGTGGACGGCGGGGGCGGTTGCAGCAGTTGGTAGCATCACTTACCCAGCTATCAGTGTCTATGTCTCAGCCAACGCCAGTCCCGACCAACAAGGTCATTGAAGTGATACCTTTATTGTACGGCTGGTACTGATTAACAAAGTTGTTTACTGATCGCTTAGATTAATCAATTAACGTCGTTTTTTAGTCAGTCAGAAAGATCGCGAAAACTGGAGAATTCAGCTGCTGTAGTCTTACACTTCATAAACTAAAGCAAAATGGAAAAATGGCAGTGATGCACTGCATATACAGTGTTTCGTTAAAAAAGGGACCCCTTTTTCTTTCCTTCATAATTTAGTCAAATGATGATTAGTTTACACAAAATTTTTACCAGTTGTAGCTAAAGAATTGCTAATTCAAAATACTTTAGTAAGATATGGCTGTTGATTAAATATTCCTTGCTAGTTGTGATGTAATACTGACGTCATGATGTGTCGTGAGTACAAGCTTGCTGAATAGCTACCCTGCTTCAATGGTGAACTTCATCTTGTTCGTTGATGGCAAATTATTGAAGTTGTACTATTGCAGCCACAAAAATCACCTTAAACAATTGCTTTCATGCATTTGTGGGGATAGATTGACTTTTGCTGCTGATTGCGGCTTCCAGCAAGACAGTGCCCAGCACACAGAGATTGCGAGATGGTTGAGTTTCTAGGTCGCAAGACACCTGATATCAGCCCCCATGTTGCTTAGTGTTGACAGGATGAACATTTTTTTTCATCAGCAAACCAAATTAAGTTCACCATTGAAGCAGGGTAGCAACTGACAGCACCAATTGAGGTAGGCAAGCTTGTACTCATGACACATTATGACGTCATCATTACCTCACGACTAGCAGAGAATATTTAAGCAATAGAGATATTTTATTGAAGTATTTTGAATTGGTATTTTTTCAGCTACAACTGGTAAAAAAATTTTGTAAATAGATCATCATTTGAGTGAATTATGAAAGAAAGAAAAAAGGGGTCCCTTTTTATGAAACATGGTGTATTATGTGTAGTCAAACCAGTGAGAGCTTACAAAGTGTGAACTTCAAAATGACAATATATGAGGAATTATTGTAACTGTAACCGATTAGAAATTACAATGAAAAAATTATTCAGCAATTTATCGATGAATTTGTCGTTAATTTCTGCACCCCCACTTCATTGTCTTATCGTAATGATTATTGAACATTTTCAGTTATGTGATGCCACAGTAGCCATCTTTTACTCTGCGCAAGACATCAGAAATTATGCAGACTACTTTGTGTGCTGACTGCTGTAATGGTCCAACTAATCGTTGGTCAAAGTGTTTTAAAACTAAGCCTAGGGAAAGCTACTTTGACTGACATGAAAAGTGTAAAAACGTCTAAAAACCGGTGGTTCGGTTTCTTAGAAAATCAAACTGCTGAACCGCAGAAACTTGAGTTTCCAGTTTTAACTGCTGTTTTAACTGTTAAAATTTAACGTCAGTTTGGTTTGGTTTGGTTTTTAAAAACCCAAAACAGAAATTTTCAACACATTGCACACACTTCTAATCCATGACCTGCACAGTGACTCGACTCATATGCACGATGCTGGCTTTGTGCTTAGGTGTGGCGCAGGGTGTAATTACGGGTATCCGTGGCCTGTGCAATGGACTCGGCCCGGCACTGTTTGGACTGATATTCTTCCTGTTTGACGTGGACTTGAACGACCATCCGGTCCCAGAGACCGCTGCAGCCGGTAGCATCAGTATGATGCTAGCGGCTAGTAACAGGACCGGACGTCTGTCTTATCCGAACACCATCTGGCCGTCCAACAGAGTATGATGGCATTTATTGTTTGTTAGCTTTTAAAGTTTTGATTTTAGTATTTATTGAGCGATAAGTTGATGGTTTGGCTTAGCTGGTAACGTCTTTGGTCGCATCAACGAAGTTAATGTATGCCAGGCGCAGTTAATACATGAATATGTGGCCACTGGTGGCAGAGAAACCACCTCGGTGTGTAACCAGCTACCCATGTCAACTCAGCCTGGCCATCCCTCCGTGAGTAGGTGCAGTGAGTACCAGCAAAAGCCGCCGGGATATAAACAGTCATGTCCCGGTTTTTGCTGGTACTCACTGTGCCTACCCACGGAGGGATGGCCAGGCTGAGTTGACACTAGTGCACTAGACTCGTGCTCGTGGTCTGCCCAAGGGCTAAGAACGTGAAGATCAGTTGGGCCCATAGTTTTCTGCAGGCCGTGGAATTTTGAGCCGAGCCGCAGAATTTGCCTTTTTCCGCGGAATTTTGATATTGCCTCGGAATTTTGCAGAATTTTACAGAAGTTAAGAAATGACCGATGATTAGTATGATAATCGGCTTTAAGCTAACTATATCATGGAGAAAAATCAAACTGAACTGCCTAAAACTGCATTCCTACTAATAATTACCATCCTATATGGCACAATCGTAAATTAACACTGTGTGACTAATTGACAAATTGTACTTTTGAAAAGAAAAAAAAGATTGATAATTTCCTTTGTATGTTGCTAGCATAACTGAGCGTCATGCTAGCATCCAAAAACCGAAGTTTTTTTTAAAGCAGAATAAAGCTTAGTTTGCGCGAAAACGGAAGGCTGCAGTAAGCCGCAGAATTTGGACAATTTTGCCATGGTGAGCCGCGGAATTTTGCGAACTGGCTCGCGGAATTTGGCAAAATTTACTGCGGAAAACTGTGGGCTCTAGAGATCAGTGCTGCCCTATGGTCTCAGTGGCTTTAGTTTTGCATCAGGCTTGACTGTCTAGTGGTTTATTGATACAGATTTAGATATGCATTGTCGCTGGTTGCAGCTGACAGTGCCAGGGCCACCGTTTGTGTTCGGTGGCTTTCTTGTGATCACCGCAATGATGGTTGCTATCTTCATGCCGGTCAGTCCGCGAATCATCGTACTGCGAGATGTGTCCAAGTGTGACGCTCCGCTCCAGCTGGCCGACCGACCAACAGTCTCCGCGGAGTTCCTTGGTATGTGATGCTAGACCCCTCAGCCATGGCTAATAGTTTTTGGTGGCTGGCTGCCAAGTTTATTCGGCAGGTAGTTGGCTAGCCACAATTTTACTGGTTCGCTAGCGATGAAATGAATTATGGCATGCTGGATTTTTGGTTGGCTATGGCTAACCACAACAAGAAAAGCCCTGCTAACGCAAAGGTGAACGAGCATGTTTGAACTTTGAAAGCCCAGTGAAACAAAATCAGTTGCCAGAGGGTGCCAGACGACCAGTGGCTAAACATCTATAGTGTTTTACTTGTACTCATCAGAGGGTGCCACCTGTCTCGCTTAGCCAACGCCACATCAGAAGAAAATTGCCATTTTTTCCCACCCCCCCTTTTACTTAGCAGCATCGTTCAGGGTGACCCCCTTCAAATTTATGGAAAAGCTTTACTGATCCTGAAACTAGAGTCTTCCAGGCAGCCGATGGTGAAAATTTGGTGATCCTAGTTTGCACCGTTTTTGACTGATCTACTCGTGTGATGGACAGACGGATGGACGGACAGATGGACGGATAGAATTACGATGGCTGAGATGTGCTACAGCAGTAGCTGATGTTGCACGTAAAAATGGCTCGCAGCAACAGCTAATGGCAGTGCCTGCACTACTGCAGGGTCTGCATGATGCAGTTTTCCCCACTCACTCCCTCCCTTTAGTAGCCACGGAGGCAGGCTGGGGCAAAAGTTCCATCCCATATATTTAGCCCATTGGAAAAATTTGTTTTTGTCAATAAATTTTCATCCAGAAATACCAAATTTGGGGGTGAAAATGGGGGATTTATGGGAAAGTTGAAATTTTAAGCATCTACAATCTTCCCTGTCGGAAGTTTGCAGCTGTATGTTGGAAAGCAACTTTTGTCCCAGCTTTTTAAGCCACAACTTTGTCAGTAGTAATGGATTACTGGCTATTTGATAATGGTCTTGTGTGGCTGATTGGGGTGGGGGTATGTCTGCACTGTGCACCGCAGGATCATCTGTTTGCTTGTGCAGGCAATGGATCGTTACATGATGCATTAGCTCATGTCAATCAGTTGCCACTTCCAAAATTGTGAAGTACTTCAGTCACGAATCTGGCTCGTCTAGGCAGTGCTGTAGCAAGTAGTGGACTGTATACATTTTATTTACTATGCCACTCCCTGAGCTACAGAAAGGGTCGCATAATAATATTCGAAAAAATATGAGTCAACTAGAGAGCAGTCATAGCCCGCAGACCTCCGTCAAGGCCATGTTGTTCCGACACGGCTTGTCCGACGAAATTAAACAAGCGGAAGTTTTGAGTGCGTTTCAAACTATAGTTGCATTTTCTACACTGACCTAGTTCTATGTGACCTAAAAAAACCTTGATTCAACGCCATGTTGTTCACCAGATGCCAGCACCGTAGCGACAACGGCGGTTTCCCTTAAGGCCCATGCTAACGAAAATTTCAAAGTGATCCAGAATCCAGGATTCCTGCTGGATCACCCCCAAAATTGAATCACTGGTAGTTTGTGCCATGCCCGACATACCCTCCAAATTTCAGAAAGATCCATCCATAACTTTTTAAGTTATCTTGCTGACTCACAGACAGACAAACAAACAAACGCAGAACCAGCAAAAACATTACCTCCTTGGCGGAGGTAATAAAAACTCCCAAATCTAGCAGTGTGCCAGCCATAAATGTAGTAGGTTAAAGACGGTTTGTGGCTCTTTATGGGAAACCCATCACAGAGCTACGGAGCATCACCTGCCATATGTGATCACACAGTGTTTCCTGCTACTTGACAGGTGAACATGGCCCACGTTAACCCCAGGCACACAGGCTGGTATTTGCTTGACCTTCGTATGCAGTCACCCATCCAATTAGTTAGTACTTGATACCAACCTGACTGGATGTCAGACCTAACCCACCTTGTATGTCGTGTGTGCACTGTTTCAGAGGCAAGTTACTGTGAGGAAGAGCATCTTGTGCCAACCAGTGAAGAGGATGAGTTGATGTAACTTACACACACGCATCCGAGACATCGACTGATAGCAGAGTTACCCACATGAGCACCGACCAGCTGTGCTCATTATTCTGTAGGCAATACTCTTTACTGTACACACTGTGGTCCCTAAAAAACATGACACTTTCATTTTTTGAATAGCTCCATGCAGCATTGGTCGATTTTAATAATTTTTGGCGTGCAACATCAGGAAGAAACTTGGCGCAAATGACTGTACTTTTGGCCATCTCACTTTAATACTGTCGCTACACTACCTTGTGAAATGCAGGTTGTTGAGCCTGCTGTTTGCGAGTGGTGTCAACGTTTGCTGCTTGCATTCTCGCTGGAGGAGGATATGTTGAGAACATGCTGTAGTAAAGAGGATGCGATGTGACACGTATGACGTTTTCAGATACAGTAGTTGCCAATCGTGTTTGTCGCTTTTCAGTTAATCATTTCTGAGCCGACCGACGCATGCGCTGTCCATTATGAATTCATTGTTGTAAATGGCCAAACTATGACTTCTGCATTTCACAAGGTAGTGTAGCGACAGTATTAAACTGAGTTGGCCAAAACTACAGTCATTTGCTTCAAGTTTTTTCCTGACGTCGTGTGCCAAAACTTATTGTAATCGGCCAATGTTTCACAACGCTATTCAAAAAATAAAAGTGGCACATTCTTTATGTACCACGGTCTACATACAGCCAACAGGCTTCCCACCCTACCCAGACTTCTTGTAATTTAAAGCTGGTCCTTAAGTGTCCTGGAATAAGATGATTTGTAGTGTGATCCGGAAATCTTCCAGAATTAAAACATTTTTATTCACTCGTAGAAATAAGGACAGAATGATTGTGCTGAGGCAATCATGAAATTTTCTAATGATAACTGCTTACAATGCTGCACTATAGTTGCCATTGTCTTGAAGAAATACCAGCTTGCTTGGTTTTGCCACACTTTACTTTTGTACATTTTTTGCTGTACCCACTGAATCGTCTAACTGGAAAATGTCCTGACGTACTGTTCTGGATTTTGCATGCTTTTGTTGTCTTGAAAAGCAATTTTGCAGAGTGGGTGGGAGGCCTGAACCAAGAAGTTATTGTCAAAGCAAAGCTCTGTTGTGATGTCGATTCTCGAGACTTCTAGCTACAAGCTAGTACTTGTGTGCAATCATACTGGGTTATTGTATGCTGCAGGCCATAATAATGGTGATAGTTTGATTTCTGTGTTTTGTCATATAAGAATTATTCTGAGATTTTGAGTGAAGTATGTTTTGAACAGTTGATTGGGTAGTTGCCGTTACTCGAGTATAACATGCAGCGCATATTAGCTATCGCAATTCTGTCTGTCTCTCCGTCTGTCCGTCTGTAGGGGGTTTTATGAATTTTTTTGGTGATTTTGGGCTGCGACACAAGTCTATATCATTCACAAGGTGGCGCCACAGAACTACTGTTATGCGATCCAGATAGAGAATTTGGTATTTGTATATTAACTTAGCGTGAACACCCCAATTTTCAACTAAACTACTGAACTGGAACTGCTATAGGCTTTCGCGTGTCTCGTGAGCATTAGCTCAAATTTCTTGTATGTCATCTCATAGGTCGCACTTAACTTCTTTTCTAGCTGATACCGGTAGGTATAAATTTGTTATGTTTGGTGGTTATTTGTTTCAGTTTTGAAATAATTGTTTGTTTGGATAAGTGAGATTTTTAAACATCAGTAGGAACACACTGTTTATTTATTGTGATGATAAACAGCACCAGAAAACGCCTTGTTTGCCAATTGCCGTTTTTTAGCTGTTTGGGCAAAGTGGCAGTTGTGATCATGGATTATTTTATTAATGGTGAAAAAGTGTTATGTATTCTCATGAGATTTATGTGCTTTATTGTATAACGTGTGGGAGCAGTTTGACGTGGAGTGCATATGAAATACAAGACGGTGGCATTGCTAATCTTAGATAAACCAGCTGTTAAAGTGGCATTTTCTATGGAAACATATTCTCCACATTCCACTGAGTGACCAGTTATGTGGGAAATTATTATGTATTATACATCTACATGGTGCCGCATAAAGAAGGGAAACATGCAGGTTTTACGTAGTTTCAGCAGTCGGGAGTTTCGGACATTTGTGGAAACAGTTATTCTTGATTATTGCAAAATTTGGAGTAAACTGTATGAAAAAAGTGTTCAGCATTACAACTGTCCAATTGCTTTATCTACATGAAACACGTGTGCTCAACTTTTATGCGCCAGCACCCTGTACCATACTTAGGTCTTAATCATTTCTATGACTTGTATATCAGGCAGTACATTGCTTCACCTTGTCCTTGTCTGAAAATAACCGGGAGGGTAGAAGTTCTCAGCTTGGGTTGCTGGTTACATGCCTAGGTGGTTCAGCTGCCCACAAACAGTGGCCCATCCAGGCCCAGTGTAGAGTAACTTCATTGATCCGCACAAATGATTTTGTGCTTTATCAGTTCGCCACACCTTAATTGTAATGACATAATATTAGTCTAGCATACCGCATGTGTTCAGTGATGTTGAACTCTGCAGGTCGTGGATTCATTTAGGGCTGCTGCAGCTGTGATGCATTCTCAAGCCAAATGTGCACTGTTTTTTTCTAATTCTGAGTTTTTGACTTGGAGTTGGATTTTTGCTGCCGACTGTGTCATAACCATAATGCCATTAGCGCTGTCTTAATAGGTCTCAGAAGCTATTTTCTTTCCTTTTGGGTTGCAAAATAGTCTGGTCTGGCAACTTCTGTCTGCACTTCTTGAAGCCAAATTCACACACTAGTTTTTTCATGTTGTTTATTTTGCCTGAAAAGGCCGTTTCCAAAATGACCTAGGCCCTGTACTGTGTCGGATGGGATGTTAAATCTACTCAATCATTCACTCATGTTGTTTATTACTATTCATACCATTACAGTACGGCATGGCTGGCGTTGTCATTAAGAATTTACTTACTGCCTTTTCCTTGTTAACTTTCAAACTATTTTGTTTATTGGGTCCCCACGTTTTGAGAACTTTTGGTATACCCAATCCGCCAATCCTCCGATACTTTGATTCACCAACTTTCAAGATGCTCCTGCTACTGTGGTTTGCAACTTTCTATTGTGATTAAATGAGTTCTGGCATATACGTATGTGAATAGGCTGCTAACCATGATAACTGCCAGGCCTGTAGCCAGACAAAGGGTGAAGAATGTTGTTGACTCCATCTCTCTGGACCATCTTGCAGCCTTTCATTATTTTAGCTCAAAGCTACCAGCAATTGCTGTAAAGCCCACGGCACACGACCCAAGTTCTCTGTCCAACTTGTGTGAAGAACATGGATTGTGTGCCATCCACCTAAGCTGTCAAAATGGGGCGCAGGACAATGCCCCCCCAGCCACAGATGCATTTTTTGTCATTTTGAGCTCAAAAACTTATCTGGTGGTAATGCTTATATTTATGCAATATGCAACCTTCCCTTGTTTTTAATGATGGGGGATTTGGTCGAATCCATTGAACCACAGATTGTTGTGTGGAATTAAGGTAAATGCTAGTTTGTTTGGGGCTGACAGCATTTGGTGTGTAGTATGTGTATGTATGTACATACGATTGTCAGTAGATCTGTAGTCCGCTTGCTGATGTGGTTATATGTCGATGGTGCTTCTCATGTAAACACCATATACAGGGTGGGCCCAAAAAAGTTGCGCAAAATTGTTTATACGCCAATAACTTTATCAGATATTAACCGATTTCTAAACTTTTATACTGTCGGAATCAGGAGAAAATTTGTAGTAACACTATTACTAAAGATCTTACCACACCTCAAGTGTGTCGCTACTCTACCTAGTGAAATATCAGTGTTTTTGAAGCAACAGTTAAAAACAAGGCGATATCTATAACAACACATTTTAAAAATTAACAACAAAACAACCTGTTTATTGCCACAGTTATTGTCCAAAGTAACTAATATCTCGTAGTTTTCACTTCAAATGTTTAGTTTGTCTGCCTTGCTGTTGGACGACGCACTCAAGCTGATGACGCCACTGACCAATAGCGCAATCAACCAAACGCTGCGACAGTTTGCCGCACTCAGTGCTTCAGAATTGTCGTGAATTGTTAACATTGATAAACCATCTATGAAAGATCCCCCAAACAGCATAATCGACAGGATTTAAGTTCAGGCTGTTTGGAAGCCACACGTCAGGCTCAATCAACGTTGATCATGCAATTGGTCATTGTCGTCGCCGGCAGAGTGTGATGTCTGACATTTCACAAGGTAGTGTAACGACACCTATGATGTGTGCTGGGATCTTTAGTGTTAGTGTTACTACATATTATCTGCTGATTCCATCAGTGAAAGAATTTTGAAAAACGGTTAATATTTGATGAAGTTATTGGCATATAACAATTTTATGCCATTTTTTGGCCCATCCTGTAGGTTTACATGAGCATCTAGTCACATGGCTTTGTAAAAAAATACTAGGTAGTGAGAATTCTAATATTTTGTGTTAAGGATTTCATATGAAGGCAAATTTGTTTTTGTTGTTCATAAATAATATTTTATTGCACTTTGGTGATTAAATGAATTGCCCCAGATATTTGTCAGGTCCCTTTATTATCATTTTCTTGTGATTTTTGAAAATACAATTCTAACAAGGAACTTCAGCTCACTAATTTAAAGAGCACTGAGAATATTTTTGTTGGCATTTCATCTAGAAATCTTTGTTCAGTTGCCTCACACATTTTTGCCATGTATATAATTAGAAATATTTGACTGGGTTTTTGCATGCTGTGCCAAATGCATGTCAAGTGTCACTGTAATATTGTTCATTCATACAGTCATCAATTATAATTCTCAGTTTATATTATGCTTTTGTCTGCCGAGTGGGATAAGTGAGTGTCAAATGAACTCATGCACTCCAAGCAGTGTTTTAACTGACACACTTGTTCCTCACTGGTTGGCAGTCAGTCGTATTGTTTGTTTGGTTATGCTTGAATGCACTCGTGGATTTATCTACCCCTTATACTATTGCGCAGCCCCCTGTCCTCCAATAGACAGCATTATCACATTGATGTCTGTCTGGAGGATAGCAGGTCAGATTATTAGAACAACTATTATGTTAATTACATATGCACGCGTATAATGGAGTTTTTACAATTTTAGGTTTAGCTTTTTTTGTATCTTGTGTTTTGTGTTTCTGTAAAGGTTAAACTTACTGTTCCGTTATTATGTGTTTGTGTGCATTCTGCCTGAAAAGGCCGTCCCTGAAATGACCTATACTGTGTCTGGTGGGACGTTAAACCCTACTCACTCACTCACTCACTTATACTACTGCGGACATAGTGTTGCAGATAGAGAGTAAAAGTGCGACCGGGTTTCATTCATTTGCTTATGTTGCTCTGTGATACTGTGTGTGTGGTCTTTGATAGCAATTTAAAGTTGGTTTTTGTCATGCGATGTCATATAATCAATCATATTGTGGTGTTGGGACAGAAATGCCATTCTCAGTAGAGACAAGATTCGGTGATTGTTATGCTGTGCAGCTGAATTTATCGTATTATACAACTTTTCGCTGAGAATTTTTGATCGACAAATAGCTGATAAGTTTACTAGTGAATTAAATTTTCCGCAGAATTGCAGAATTCATGCATTTGTACTTACTACTGGAACCCAGCAGATTTGTATGCGGCAAAACTGTGTCGTAATAAATGTTGTTGCTTTTTGATCTCAGACGGCACATGATGTCACCATGTTATCTTATATTTGGAAATTTTTGATCCCCGGATTGTTTGCCGTATAAGTTCGGCATTGCAATTGAGCATTTTTTTTTGTTTTCTGTTGTCACATGTTTGATGCATTGTTTATGATAAACAAGAATGTAGCTGACTTATTCGTTGCTAGGGTAGATCTGCTTCTTTAGGTTGGGGTTTCTGTGCACTTTTTGCATGTTTTGTTGCCTAGGACCAGTTTGTTCTATTCTCCACATTTGGTTTGTGTATTTTTCTGCTTCTGTATTTGACTGTCAGCAACATTGATTACATGAAAGATTTTTTCTGAAGTGGCTTTATTATATCCGGTCAGTTGGGATGTAAAGTGGATAGTGGGTCGTGTTTGTTTCGGATATAAAAACTCAATTTATGCGACTGCTGTGTTCGTAATTCTTTATTGTTTAACATTCATCATCATCATCATCATTTATTTGGTAGAAAGCAGAAGACACGCAATAGTAGTTGCAAAAGACACACAGGAAACACAAGGCTAGGTAGCTAGCACTTACAGTGACCCTTAATAAAACAAAGACAATCTAAAACATACATTCATTTAGTCAGTTTTAAAAATCGGAATCTAACTGCTGTTTAGCTGTGCACCATTCGCATCTACATAACACCCAGCATTAACTACATAAAACGTCTATAGACAGCAGTTTTTTTTGCCGATGTGCAGTTACGACTTAATGTGGTGGAAGATCGGTGGCGTCTTGCATTACATCAGCATAAAGGTGTGTTTAAAGCGATAAAAATAAACTGAACTGAAATGACATGAAATAGTTCTGCTGTTGTAATGTATGCTGCAGCTTGCATTTAAGTTTAATCTGTTTCGTTTTTGTCGCTTTGAACACACCTTAAAGCTCAATAACAGATCTGTGTGTTGGGCATTGGTTGTTTCTGTTCATTCTTATTCACTGCAATATCCACTGTGATGAAAGCTGTTTGTTTATGTTTAAAATGAATGATTATTTTGATGATGCTGTGTTGTGGTGATACTCAGTGAACTTGGTTGTTGCGGCTTATGCTTGCTGTCTGTTTTATGACTGATAGTTACCAAATATTAGCATACAAAAGCGTTAAATTTGTAAGAAATACTGCACAGATTGTTATGAATTGATAATCAGGCCCTTAGCTAGGGGGTACTTTGGGAGTTTGAAGAGCTTTTAATGTCCAAAACGTCCACAAATTTCATTGCACTAATTCATTTTTTTCCTACTGTCACGCATCTGTCCCTTTCTCTCCAAACAAAACTGCGGTAGTTTGTTGATTTATTTCAGTTGTTTTTTGTTGCCTTTGCAACAGCTTTTTAGACTTTGTTTGGCTTTGTTCATAGTGTTAATTTTTCTGTTTTTGTGTAGGTAAAAATGTGCTTACAGACGTTTAGTTTCAGAAAATTTACTGGGGTGATATTTCCGGACACGTCGGATGTTCATTCTATCCGTGGTTTTATCTATGTCTTGTGTAAGCTGTTAGTGTTGGTGATAGCCACTGGTTGTAGTGTTGCCGACGGTAATGTGTGTCACGAGCTATTCTCCGAATATTTAACTTATGTTGCCAGGTCTTTCTACATTTTGTATACTTGCAGTCTTACAGAGCTGGAATCATTATACGGTGACGTTCTGAGCAGTTGTTGTTCTATTTTCTCTTCACATAGGTTTAACTTGCGCACAGAGTGACGTAACTGTACGGAACTGAATTGACACGGTTTAGTTTTCGATGAACTGACCAATTCGCAAAGAGGGCGATTCTATCAGTCATTGGTCTACGGCGTTTTTGACGCGTACGTGAGCGTTGTCATCTAGGTAACCGACGCCGTTAGGCGATACCTATTGTAATGCATTACTGCTTGCCCATTGGTCAGTTCGTCAAAAACTGAACCGTACCAGTTTTATTCACTTGTTGCTTCAGTCAATTACGTCGTACAAGTACAATAGTAGCGTCGTGGTATGCGGGTTGCTGTCCCCTATAAATTTCTCCTTGTAAAATGCAAACTTTGTTTTTGGAAAATTTATAGGGGCAAAATTGAAATTTTGGAGAAAAAAAACGATATTTCCTCTTTTGTCAGAAATTTGTAGCTGTCTGTTGGAAAATTGTAACTTCTTGTACCTAATCTTTTTACCCACAATGCTACTGGACTCTGTAAAAGGTCAACTTAAGACTTGATATGCATCGAATTTAACTAGAAGCAAATTGTACTTCTACGATTTACTCTTTTTGCGTACACGTTGTGAAAATAAAAAAAATATTTTTTTCTCACAAAATTATTGGAGTAACAGTAATGCACAGTAACCAGAACGCACAGGATTTGTTTGAAACTATGGAAACGGGCATATGGCCAGGAGAATGGACAAGCTCCATGTTTATAACTCTCCCCAAGAAAGGAGATTTGAAGCAGTGTAAAATTGACCGTACAATCGCACTACTGTTTCATGCCAGCAAAATTATCCTGCAAATAATTGTGGAGTGAATCGGAAAGAAAACAAGAGGCAGAAGTTGCATTTGAGCAAGCTTGATTCCGCAAAGGTCAAAGAACAAGGGACCGGATGTGTAATTTGAGGATTCTTATGGAGAAGTCCTGAGCGCATCAGCAACCCCTCTGCTTGTTTTTTTATTTTCACAAAGCGTTTGATTCAGTACCATACGACAAGCTGGATCACGATGTTAGAAATGGGTTATTCAGTCCACCTGGTAGATCTGTAAAAACAGTCTGCCATGGTGCGTGCGGTTAAAATTTAAATTTTGCACACAACTCCGTTATTACTGCACGAAACTTTACCAAATTTTTCGAGGAGGTACTGCGCCGCTATTGGGAATGGGGCAGTGTTGACACAAAATGTCGTTTTTACTAAGTTGGACGATTATGTAATTATTGTGTAAGTCGGAATATGGTATGCTCTGAAGAATTCTTAACTGGTTATGGGCCTACTCACAAACCCATTATTTCCGCATAAAACTTTTCGAGGGAGGACCCCACTCCTATTAGGGAGAAGGACACCCTTCCCCAGTTCCAAAGCCCCTGGGCTAATTACAACATCACGGAGCCGCTGTGTGCCAGTATGCCGAGTTGGCTCTGACTCTGACTGAGGCGGGCGCTCTTGCGTTCGGCGATGACGAGTTGGTGCAGCACGGCCGCCACTCCGCGGTTGCCGTACTTTGCCAGCGCCTTGCAGAACTCGCGCAGACCCCACGGCCCCAGACTGATCATGTGCTCCGCCAGACAGATCATCTTCACAGATACAGACAGCAGACCCGTCGAGAGTCACAGTAGGCGACTTATTGGCTGAAAATCGCAAATTTTCCTTACCCCCTTCTCATTTATCGCCCGGCTCGCGATGACCCTGTTCGAATTTATGGAAAATCTCTGCGGATCCTGAAACTAAAATCTTCCGGCTGGCGATGATAAAAATTTGGTGATCCTAGCTTGCACCGTTTTTGACTGATCCACCGGTGTGACGGACAGACTGACAGACGGACGGACAGACAGAATTGCGATGGCTAAGACGCGCTAAAACAGTAGCTGCTTTTGCGCATAAAAAAAACTAGAAATTTGCTTCCGACAGAATTCCGACAGACAGTTGTCATTTTCCGACATGGAGATTGTGGTCTCCAAAATGGGGTTTTTCGGCCCCGAATTTAGCATTTTTGGACGCACATTTTGTAACATGAAGGTATTCAGACGATTCTCCGACAGCCAAAAATTTAGGGGAGAAGAGCAGTTGTCTCCTTCTCTCCTCTTGCCCTCTTCCGTTTTCCCTCGCGACGCCACGCCACTGACCTTTTTGGGTCGGTTGGGGCGGCTGATGATGTCAGTCAAGATGTGATCGTTGATCACTCGACGTGCTTTGAGCTCGTGGAGGAAGGCCAGGTCGATGTCGAGGTTGTCGATGAGGGTCAGGATCGTGCGCTCAATCACCGAGAGGTTGTTTGTTCTCGCCTGACTCGGCTCAGTCTCCTGTTCCTCCTCTTCATCAGCTTCGTCGTCTGCTGTGTCCTCTTCCTTTGATCTGATGCGCTGCGTCGCCAGCTCCACCGCTGCAACGCAGTACGGACAATTACCCGGAATGGTGATCTCGTGGACAGCTCGAAAACAAAAAAAATCGTGATCCTGGGGCCTTAGCCTCAAAGACCGAAGGCCTTATAGTCACTTGTAGGCCTTAACGAATGTGCTCTGTGCAATGTAAACACTGGAATTTGTTTGATAATGGCTTATCCACTGGAACACTGGAACTATGTTTGTCTGGTCATTTTTACGGTTTATCACGGCTTTTGATGCTCAGTATAAAACTGTCATACTAATTTCACTTACTTACACTCTTTTAGTGATTATGGCCTTGGTCTTAGATGCTGGCTTCAAACCCATCCTTGACAACTAGGCTTACAGAGTGGCGCATAAAAAACTAGAACATGCATGCTTGACGTAGATTAAGCACTCGAATTGGCCTATAGTCTAAAATAGGTGGGCGAAAAGCCATGCACGCTGGCAAATCGGCCACCACTCCAGACATTTCGCCCAAATAGATATTTTTAATATTTTCTTACGACGGAACAGTTAAGAAAAAATAATTCTACGTGCATCTGAAAATGTGCTAAAGCTCACCGACGGCAATGTACGGTAACAAAAATTTTCCCGGGGTTGACACTGCGGAGTGTGGACCCCGCTTCAAGGGTAAAGGGACTGGAAGGAAAAAGGAAAAGAAAGGCAGTAAGGACTGACTGGGAAAAGATGATGGGGGAGAAGGAGGAAAGAAAAAAATGGTCATCGTCCACCTACCAGTGGCGGTAGTCAGTGGCGGATTCAGTGAGCGGGAGCGGCGGTCCGCAAATCCTAGTGACTGGATCCAAGTACAAATTTTGCACAAATGCATTATTTCATTTCATTTCTGCATAAAATGTTAAAAAAATTCTGAAGATGGGGCGCAACTCGCTCATGGACCACATCCCACACCCTTCCGCCCCTCACCTTTATTCAAAAATACTGCACCCGCCACTGGTCTTGGCATTAAAGTACGTTGCACTGATACCTGATACCTCTTTTACGACATGAAAATTATCGACCTTGGATGACCTTGAAGGTCACTGACAACAGGTACAGGTGGCTATCCTAGCG
>Ga0209671_1001818_pt1 | contig 18592 bp, 9 predicted proteins | sample WorMetHERISLAND2_2_FD_187401 | JGI IMG/M metagenome (GOLD analysis project Ga0209671, IMG submission 187401) | Marine gutless worms symbiont microbial communities from Max Planck institute for Marine Microbiology, Germany - Olavius geniculatus... | ecosystem: Host-associated > Annelida >...
CTATTCCTTTTTTTTTCTTTTGTCCCTTTTCATAAATCTAAATAAGGAGTTTGTAGGAGCGTTGTAAAAACGTAAATTTTAGGTTCTAAATTATGTCAGTTCACCTCTCAATCACTGAAACATTTCCCCTCATTTTTATGATCGAGCGTTGCTTTAAGGTTTGTACGATGTATATGCCCACGGTTGCAGATTCAGTCGGCAAGCAGTGAAGACATAACGACGATGACTGATGTGATAAGAATGACCACTCAAAAACAAAAAATAGGCTTAGTTCTGCTGTAGGGTTAAAGGCAACTGTGGTTGATTAATTGATTGTTTGGTTGGTTGGTACAGCTGCGTGAGGTGCGCCTTTCCGCGGCGGAGAAGAGCTGTGTGATACACAAATGCTACCCGGGAACGTTCCACCATGTCCGAGTCTACGCCGTTGGAGTGGACGACGCGCTGATCGCTCGTTCACGCCGTCTCACTGTACAGACCTCGGCGCCGCCACAGCCACCCAGTTTAGCACTCAGGTAGGCCTACCAACCAGTAACGTGGTGGGTACAATATGCGAACGAAGGGAACATAAATTTTTTTATATCCACTTTTTATTCATTTGGAAAAACAGCTGCAAACAAACACGTGCGAACGACATTAGTAAGATCTACTAACCAGCATTATTGCGAAATCAATCTGATCTATTACTTTCAGATAACTTATTGCAAATTATATTGTAAACGGAAAATGTCGTATAGTCACTAGTCATAATAACAAATGTTTTACGCACTTTATTTTTGAGTGTTCAACCCTGTACACTATACGACAAAATGCAACTAGTGTATCGCAGTCTTACCAATTTTTACCTCACTATAACCCCAGTCTTTGAAAGTAAGGAATTTGTACCTCTACTTCGAGAAGCTGTAGCCTATGCAAGTGAAGAGCCGCACGATATGCATATTGTCATAAGTCGAAGTCACGTAGCATTGCTAAGGCTAGGCTTGAAAACGAGGCACCGAAGAGCTGCCATCACTAGCGTCAAGTTGTATGTGGAACAGAGAAGGGAAAAATGTCAATCCAGTGCCAGCGTATTGCGCGGCCGTCCGTCTACACTCGAGTAGCTTTAATTCTGTGATTTTTAAAAATTTAAATGTAGAAAATCAGTGAAAAACTCTTGCCGTTTGAAACGTTTACGCCAGTTTTGTGTTTTTCGTGCATTTTTCAAGTTAGAGACGGACTGACGGACACGGCCTTTATGAGACAGTTGCACAAAAGAAATGATTGACTGGCTGCTGACTGTTGGCATGTAGGGCAGTGAACTTCAAGTACATAGCAATAGAATGGATGAAACCTCGCACGTACGGCGACGCCGCAGTGTCCGCTTACAAAGTCTACGTCAACGGCATAGTAGAGGCTACTCTCACTGCTGATCAGCTGTCGTTCTCGTTCACCAAGGGCATCGCTTGTCATGAGTACGCCTTCCAAGTACAGGTCTTTCTTTTTTTCTGCATGTTTTTGTGCTTTAATGCGTGTGGTTAGGCAAGAATACTATAGACAGCCGTTAACCGTTAAATTTACTTAATTCTGTAAAGCAGGAGTTTCAATATTCCGTTAAACTACAGGGTGCAGCAAAAAAGTAGCCCCCTTAAGTTTTTCGCTGTTTCCTTAGCAATTGTTTGGGATTTTAATGTGAAAGTTTACAGCTTTATTTAACGAAACCAGTTACATCTAACTGCCAAGTAAAATATGATCCTGTTGAAAACGACAACGTTATAGACTTTTTAACATGACCGCCTACCGATTTTTCAGCATTAAAAATGTTCAAGCTAAAATACTATTTAATTTTCAAGAACCTGTTACCACGTTACTGCTGATGACGTCACAGTGACGTTTTGATAAACAGTAATTTATTTTGTTTACAAATTACTATTTAATTATCATTCTTTTCAAGCAAGTGCCAGCTGCCCACCGGGTTCATCTTTAAGCAGGACGGCGCGCCAGCACACACAGCGCACAGCGCACGGAACTGGCTGCGGGCCAGCTGTCCAGATATCATCGCAAAAGACCAGTGGCCTCCAAATTTGCCGAATATAAACCCAGTGGATTATCGCTTGTGGGGTGCAATGTTGGAGGCTTACGGCAAGCTTAAAACAAAGCCGAAAACAATCAGCGAAGTCAAGAAAGCACTTGAGGTTATCTGGGGCAACCAGCCATAAGGACTGATCGACAAGGCTGTAAAAGACTTATGAAAGTAAGCGACTGAAGGCTTGTGTTGGAGCTTGGAGCTGTCGGTGGACGCTTCGAACATTTACATTACAATGAAATTTTGGCATCTGATCATTAGTTATCTGTGTTGTTTCAACGATGTTATTGCATTGCTATAGTAGCTTGAACATTTTTAATGTTAAAGTCGGTATAAAAAGTCTATAACTTTGTCGTTTTTCAACAGAATCAACTTTTGCTTGGCAGTTACATGTGGAAGGTTTCAATAAATAAAGCTATAAAATTTTACATTAAAATTTCAAACGGTTGCTGAAAAACAGCAACAAACTTTAGGGGGCTACTTTTTGGCCACACCCTGTACGTTTATTTGACCATCGAATAACATTTAAGTAATAAAAAATTGTTTTGTTGCTGTTTCATCACCACTGTCACGGTCCTGCGACACAGGAACGACTTGGTTGGCTTTATTCCAGTCACCCTCTCGACGTTGTCCACCTACAATATCAGCAAAATTAATGATGCATTATCAATGCGTTAACGCATGCGATAAAAAAATTAACGTTTCCCATATGGTAGGTAACGCTCTTAGCTTTAAGCTAGGTCTCCATGAAGAATTATGCGCAGTCTTTTGACGTTGTGTTCTCTGCGTGCTTGTAGACAATTTCGACGTCGGATAAGTTGGTGAGTCGTCTGTCTGAGCCGCTGGTAGTCAGCTGGCCGGGCATCATGTCGCCTGCACTGCGTCAGTCTCCGCTCGGCTCGGGAGCGGTCCGACTGTTTTGGGATCAACCGACGGTCACGAGCGGCGCCGACATCAAGCAAGCTACGGTAATGTCGGCTTAGTGCTGACATATTGTGCGGCCGTCCGCCTGCCTGACCTTTAACCTTTTAAACTTAAAATTGGCATGCTGCTTTTTTACATTCTTGTCTCAATTTTTGTTTTCTCGCACCTTTTTGTTTTCCAGTTATGAGCCCGTGAGTGTGGCACACACACAAACAGACAAACGGACGGACGGACAGACAAAATGCATATTGCGACTTATTAGAACGGCCGCAGAAAAGTGTATAAGTGACGTAGTTATTTCGACAGATGTAATCAAGTCAACCATCGGTGACTGCCACTAATGGGTAAAGGTAGCGCGTATAAAAAACGCTGACTTTTTACGTCTTAGTCAAGGAATTATAGCTTTGTGATAGCATGCTGATTCTGCGTGTACTGCTTCTGCGTTTTAAGCTGGTGGTTCTGGATGCGAAGTCGAACACGGTCGTCCAAAGCCTTTCTCTGCAGAGAAACGAACAGGAAGTGGACGTGTATGACTTGAAACCCGGCAACTCGTACCTAGCTTGCCTGCAACTGCACGTAAGTACCAAATGTGTTTATGTGGCAAAGTCAAGTTTATTAAGCAAGTTGCCCAGTAGGAATTGTTTCCATTAGGTGCCGACCATTGCTTCTCTCATTACTTTCAAATCATTTTCTCTCAGTCCATTATCTCTTTAGCATTTCCACCTATCTGCTGATACATTTGTTGGGCGTTTGTGAAACGGTGTTTGGATTAGCAAGTGCTAAGCAGTAGGCTGTGTACGGCGTGGCTGTGGTGAAGGTGTATGGCAGCATGGAGCTAGTGAAGAGTGATTGGTTGGAGCTGCAGACAGTTGCTTCTGCCGATCCGCCAACTATCGCAGTCGCTGTCATCGGTCTCGACGAACGGCGACAACTTGAACGCAACGTCTGCGACCTCATCAACAAACGAGACAGGTCACTGACCCACTGGCTAACTTCAAGCTATAAGAATAATTCATCAGCTTGCAGCCTTTACTTACTGATTTGTTTACGCTTCGACAACCGCTGCTGCAGCCTTTCTTGAAAGGAGAAGACCGCAAGCGACAGCGGTTCATTCGCTGTTTGCGATTGCTTTTTTGTATGTAGACTAGATAATGCTTACATAATTAAAACATTGAAATTTGCTATGTTCTGCATTCTGGGTCAACAACAATCTTGCTAAACCTTGTGTGTTAATGTTTTGTCATGCTTACGGCTTGTGTGCTTAAGCTGGTTATTTGCACTACAATAACTAATTAATGTTATTATTTTTTGTACCTCCCTTCCCCGGTAGTAAAATCACAGGAATTACAAACAAAAGTCAAAAACCTAGTTAGATAAAATGGCGCTACTTTAATATCATATGGGAATTATTGTTTTATTTGTCATCATTTTTGTAAGTATTAAATTGTGTTTTGGTAGACTGCTGAATCTGGTCGCAAAAGGAGTGACTTCGGTGACTGACGTTCTGTCCAAAGTGGAAGCACTGCTTGACGATTTCCTGACAATTCTCAGGATTCAGTATACAGGTAAAACATTACTGTAGCCAAATAATAATAATAAAAGTATTTACCGGGACAATGTTTGCTGTGCTGTTCATTTGATGAATGTGACACAGGCGCTGGGTGGCTGCCGACCTTTGAACCAAGCGGATCAGCTTAAGCCAGAGATCCGCATAAACTGCTAGATGCGCACTAGGCCAACTAGCCCTCTCCTCTCTTCATGGTAAGGAAATTGAGTAGGTATACCGGCCTGAGCGGCTGGATGGGATTAAGGTAGGGTACGTTTACTTGTGTTAGGTGGCACATAACACCGTGTGATCCCATGACAGTTGATACTCCGTAGCCCATAAAACATCTTAATTTATGTAATACGGCGTGGAGCCTATATGTGCTGTTGCAGGGCATCTGTTAGCCAAGGTGAGCTGGACCTGTCATCAGTCTGACAGTGACATTGAGATAACTGGGTTTCACATCCTGGTCAATGGCAAACAATACGGCTCGCTGCTGCACGAGGGAGTCGACTGCCTGCGTATCAAGGTCGATCGTCATTCGCTGACTCTTAAGTATCTGTTTTTATGCATGCTGGAAGCCAAAATGTTTCAGCTGTTAGTATATTGCAAGTAATTCAGAATTAATTCTTGAGAATTGTTGAAACAGGATTTTTTGACGTTACTGGTGCTCAGAGAACAAGAACAAAAATAAGAACGAGAATGTTTATTTGCCATACAGAAATAGTAACACATCTGTTGAGGATAGGTTAATTAACAGACTGCTTGTATTACTGAGAGCCTGTAGCTAGGTGAACTTTCTCAATATATAACCAAACACCTACAGGGTGGGCCAAAAAAATGCTGTTCGGGATGCCCTTCAACAGATGGCTTATCAATGTTGATGACTCACGATAGTCGACCAGCTGAAGAAAGTCATTGTCGCTGAGTGGGGCAAAGTGCCGCAGCGTTTGGTTGATCGCGCCATTGGTCAGTGGCGTCGCCGGCTTTGATGCGTCGTCCAGCAGCAAGGCAGACACGTTGAAAATTTTATGTGAAAACTGTGAGATGTGATTTTAGACAATAACTGAGACAGCAAACACATTGTTTCTGTTGTTAATTTCTTAAAATGTGTTGTTACAACAGTCGTCTTGTTTTTAATTGTTATTCTTAAGACACTGACATTTCACAAGGTAGTGTAGTGACACACTTTGGGTGTGATGAGATCTATAGTGACAAGTTTTATTGCAAATTGTCTCCTGATTCTGACAGTGAAAGAATTTTGAAAATCTGTTAATCTGTTAAAATCTGTTAATCTGTTGAGTTACAAGGCGTACAAAAGAATGGTGCCATTTTTTCCCACCCTGTAGGTCAGCTCAGTCTTACATTTCCCAGTGGTAGTTAGCCTAATCAAATACCGGCCTACCTGGCTCGGATAAAATGGTGCACGTTTACGTGTGTCGGGTGGCAGTTAATACCATGTGATCCCATATGGCAGGTGACGCTTTGTAGCTCTGAGATGGGTTCTCATTATGTTTGTAGGTGGGAGTTAATCGGCCAGAGCATGAAATCAGTCTGGTGATGCAGTACAAGCTGAGGTCAGATGCTGACAGAAAGATTCTCACAGTCGAGTCAAACGTGATCGAGTTGACTACTGAACAGTTTCGTGCGTTCAGCTTCTACGCGTTCCTCACCCAGTTAACCCACCGGTCAGTTGATTATGTGCTGTGGAGTTAAGGCGCGTACACAGCGACGTAACTGAACTGAATTGAGCTGCTCTCCGTTCACTTTCGTGCAGAATCCTAACTCGAAAACAAAAAAGCACAGAAAAGAACAAAAATGGTGTGGATCGTTCGTTTTCCCGGACAGGAATAACTGGTTTGCAACCAATTTTTGGCTTACTTTAAAGGTCCCCTTTCCGTCACTCACTGCTTGAATTTTTCTTGATTTTTGGTAGTCTCTGTCCCAGTATTTGAGCACAGATTTCATATCTGATTCAAGTCAGATTCTGATGCTGATTGCATGGGCACAGGCTAATTGCGCTATATGAAGTCCAGTGTTGTTCGTATGGTTGTAGTGCTGTGAATGAGAACGTGTCGTACATTGACACGTTGCTGGCAGAGCGGCGCTGTCCAGTCGCAGTGGTCGACGGTGTCAAGGTGCCACTCAACGAGGGACTGTTACTCTGGCAGCCTGGTGGCGGCGGTACGTCCAGCGGTCCTCCAGCGCCGCAGTGCGCGGTGCTCGACGTGCTGGGTGGTGAGTACAGACCGCTGATGACGTCACGCGGCTCCACCGCTGTTGCTGCAACCTATGCCAGTCACAGACCCACCGCACTGCTGTTCTGGAGTCAGCGCTGCGCCAGCTCGCGTAAATATCTCTCGTGGTTCGTCGACTTCGCCCGTCACCACGTTCTCATGGTATGTTCGTCACCTTCCACATCTCACTTGTTCGCTATTATGTTGTATATCAAACTTAATCTTTTTGTGATTTGTGTCAAAACGCTGACAGTAGGAGCTTATTGTCAAACTTCTGCCAACATTTCATCATTCCACAATTTTAGATTTTCACACTAAGGGTTGCTTCAATTGCACCTCGCGAGCCAATAAGGCTATCGAATCAGCTGTTGAACCAACAAAGCGTTTTAACGTAAACAGGGTTAAAGGCTTATCCGAATCGTATTTCAGAACACGTTTGCATCATTTGCTATAATGGATTATACAGTGTTTAGCAGGTTGACATGTAGCTTTTTATGGGAAAATTGAGATGGTTTGCCACACATCCAAGTATTAACCGTTTGACCAACCCGAATTTGAACGCACATGTCGATCGTACGTCAGTACCCTACCGTTATATCCCGTTTACACGATGAAGCTGGCTCGACGGGCTGGACGAGCCAGCTCGATGTTTGCTCGACGTTTGCTCGATGCTTGTTCGATGCTTGCTCGATGTTTGCTTGATCGTGTAAACGGGGTATTATGCTACCAAGCTAACATATTTCGTTTTATACTAACGCTGATGATGGAATTTAAGCTACAACTGCACGCAGGAGTCATTGGGCTGCGCATATGTACATCATATGTACATCGTGTCTAAAAAATTAAACAAAATTGTTTTTGTCCGAACTTTGCAAAATGTTAGTCGATTTTGATACTTTTTGGCAGAGAGATGGCCAAGACAATAGCATTATGTGAGGTACACTTATTTTCCACCTGACCTATGGTCTGTGTGTGGTCCACAGTGTGAGTTCGTGGCGGTGGCGTGTCAATCACAGCAGTCTGAGAGCGAGCAGCATCGACAGCAGCTGATAGCGGACATTGTCGACAGTCAGTGGAGAGACGACGCCGTCATTCAGCACGTTACTAACCACGCATTGGCCAAGTCTACCGCTTCCGCCTCTCACTGTAAGTGAAACGTGACATGATCTGATACGTTACTGATTGCACTGAAAAACAGTCAGTTTAATCTAGCATGTAAACTAAACAAGAAGCCTAGCTGTCGCTAGAATAGCCGACCTTACTGGTTGGCATTGACCTTTAAGGTCATCCAAGGTCGATGATTTTCATTTCATCTAAAAGGATGTATGCCATTTCTTATTAGTAATAATTTAGTCCGTAGGCTTATCTCTCACCATTTCAAAGATATGGCCAGTTTTCCGTTGAGAAACGCACATTTTTCTACCTCCCTCCGTTCAACCCCGAATTTGAAAATGTTTCCCTTGCACTAGATCGCTGTAATTTTGCATGCCTAGGTTTATGAGACAGGACCAATTACTGGTGTAAAAAGTTTTCTTCTACGACCTAACGCTTAGCCACGTCACTTCCATTACAGACGGACAGATGACGACAGACGGCGGACGACAACCTTACCATAAGCTCGGTCGTTACCTAAGTACGGTCGGCTAAAAAAATATTGTTTTAAACGGAACTGAAATTAGATAAACGAAACAAATTAATCTCAAAGCCAAGAAACAGACAGGTTATCTTATGATATAGATGTAAGTCTGAGAGTAAAAATAAACTGAAAAAGAAGAAAATAATGAGAACGATATTAGGAGAATACTGAAACGAAAAATAAGTAAGTTAGACATAAGTACGCGTCTTGGCACTGAGTTTTGCGACATTTTTGCTTGTTAATATTACTGCGTGATGGGTGGTTAGCGTGTTAGCCTATGTGTGTTTTTGTGGTGCCTGAGATACGGCGTATTGTATTGCAGTACTTGGAGGAGATTTGTGCAGCGTTCTCGGCGTCTCGGGTGTGCCGTCCGTCGTCATTTTGCATCCGCTTGGTAATTTGTCGAATTTTCGTGATTATTATTTTAGTTAATGTATTTCAGTATTTTGATTTTCTTTTTTTGTTTTCTATTTCAGCTCACGACTACGCCGTTGTACGTTGTTATTGCAAGAGAAGCATTCGATGTTCCAAACTAGAACTAGCATTACATTAAGGAGCCTCCTTTTGGTGCATTGTGAATTGTGATCTTGAGAAACGCATTTTATTGCATTGCAATTTGGTATTTCTTTGTTATTTTGAATTTTGAATATCGCAAATGTGCCGCCATTGTAACAAGAACTTCCGGTGTATCGCCTTCAACATAAGTGCCTGTACTGCGTACCAGAGTACCGGCAGTGGGCACAAAAGAAGCCCTGGTTATGAAAAAAAGAATGTATGAAACATCTTTATTTTGTGTTGCAGCCAGTTAATGGATTAACATAAAAACACTACGAAAGCAAAGAAAATTCTACAATACATGCGATTCGGCCTGAGTAAAATTGTACCGTTATCATACCACGTTTGCAGGAATCATATCGTGGCGTGGACGCTACTGTGCGTTCAACTACAGCGCATTCGAGCACTTCATGCGCTACGTCTTGGCACAAGTCGCCGGACAGCCCGTACCAGACCCGGACCCGTGGGATCCGGATGTCACGCTTTTACTGCGTATGTCAATCAGAATCAGTCAGTCAGGCTGTACATTTATAGACTTTGTGCTATTTTCTGCCGTCTGCGTCATTCAGAGTCATGATTGACAGCGTTGCACTTGGTTCTACTGTGTGTTTCACTTCGATGACACGTTGATTACGTGCTGTTCCTTGAAGAACAGATAGACTAGCGGAGAACAGTAAGACTGACTAAGTCATACAGGATCATGTTCTTTTTTAATGCTTGTGAGAACGTAAAGGCAGCGACGTAACTGAACTGAACTGACGTGGTTTAGTTTTTGACGAACTGGCCAATCGACAAGCAATGCATTACAGTAGTCACCGTCTAACGGTGTCGGTGACCTACGTGACTACGCTCACGTACGAGTCATGCAATGTCCAGTTGGCTCGCCCTGCTTGCTCATTGGTCAGTTCGGCATAAAATAAGCCGTGTCACCTCAGTTCAATTCAGTTATATCGCCCTGTACGCGTCTTGACGCGTTGTTTGTGACGTGCTATATCTATACAGAGGACTCGTCCAAGCAGCGTCAGGGTCGCATGACGTCCGGTCGTACGGCGTCAGTGAACGGTTATTCAGCCAGCAGCGGTCGCAGCACGCCCGCCTCGTCCAAACACCAGTCTCAGCAGCATCAGCAGCAGCCGAGACTGTTCAACAAGAGATCAGGAGCGGCGGCGGCGGCTGCGCGACCTCGCAAGGCCGAGCTCACCATCAACGCCCGGCCGTTCTCTGCACCTCAGAGCCCGTACGAGGAGAAACTCGTTAACACACTACCACAGCCTGGTCAGGGTCAGGGTCATCTTCGCAAGAATAAAGCCAACAGCGTACAGTGAACAACAATAGGCTAGAACACGCACCTGCTCAGGGGCGTCTCTCCTTTGAGTCAGTTTTTTAAATCCTTTTCCTCCCCTTTATACTTCTCTCTTTTTTCCTTTCTTTTCTTTTCCTAACGGTACCACATTTTTCGTTTCTTTCCCAGGTTTTTGCCTCTAAATCCAGCAAGAGGTAATGGGGTCCGAGCACTATAGGCTTTTTCACTTAGATTGTTTGAGGCAACGCTCCAGCGGCCGTCGATCTTCGGACATTTTGGACCTGGAAAAGATGCATTTGGGAGCGAGACGGGCGACGATTCACAGTAACTGTCGCAGAAGGTCTCAGAAACGTTCCCTTTAACTCTTTGATGGAGCATTTGCTCCAAGCTTTGCAGTAGAATTGTGTAGACGCCCCTGCTATCTAGGAGACGGCTGTGCACAATGTCCAGCGCTTGCGCACACGTTTGAATTAATTTGTTCTCGGCTCGTTCTTGTACAGACGTACATGTTGTTTGTGTGCTTGGATTAGTCTTACTTTCAAGCTGTGAAAATACCATACCAAGATAAGCTAAACATTTATTTTACGTGTAGTTATTTGTACGTGCGTCGACGCTAACGGCGTTTTTGATGTAATATCAACAAAATAACTGATTTTTATTTTATTTTCGTATTTCTACTTGCTTGCTGACGCAGAAAGACGGCGATATGCGTAGTAGGCTATTTGCAAAGTGCAAAATGAAGATACGCACTCGATTATTTGTAGTTCAGAGTCATGTAGGCCTATACGAAGTCTTCTCTAAGCTGCACACTGTGGTTGCTCATTTGCGCTTAGACAATATTATTTCTTTTTTTGCATTCACTGTAAAATATCATAAAGTGATTTGATACTTTTAGTGTTAATTATAATCTGTAGTCTGATTTTTGAAACTATTTTAACTCATATTGTTACAATTATCATTATTATAATTGGTGTACAGTGTTTAGATTCAGATTATCAACGACTTTCGTACGCAGTATAGGCCTACAAACAGTAAAAATCGATGTTTTATTTTATGTGGTTTGTCTGCAACTAAAATTTTTGCATATAATTTTGGCTCCCTTCTTGTACATTATTGTAGCCTAGGCCTATATGACGTTTTTGTACATATGGTGTCCAGAAATCAACAAGAAGCCTTAGAATTTTTTTATAGATAAGCTAACAAATTCGTATATAGGCTTTATTATTATTGTTATGTTCATAATTTTTGACAAGAATCATATACAAGCGGATACGCCATTTCAGTACTTAGCTGTAACAAAATTTGGAGGAGATTTACTAAACTTTGATTGATGTAGCACTGATTATGTGAGGTAAACTTTTGATCGATGTATTAATCATTTTGTATTACTTTTTTGATAATGCTTGCCAAAAATTTTACAGTGTGTTTGAAATTGTACACGCTGCTACGAAGAACATGGTTGGACTTGTTGAAAAGGCAGTTTTAAGTTAAAATTTGTTAATGCTACATGTTGTAGTTTGTGTACATTTTCTCAAATTATTTATTATAATTACTCTGTTAGTGTTAACAGTTGCGTAGCTTCATTGTGTGCTATAGGCCCTATATTTCAAATATAGGCCTACGTAGCCTGCATTTTCGTTATGTCATACATTTGTCAGTTCGAATACACAGACAAACACGTTGAGCATAAGGCAAAATGATAAAAAGATAAAAGAAGCAAAAGAAAATTGGTCTGAAAAACAATGTTTTTATGCTTTAAAAACACCTGAAAAACTTCAAATCTTAGGTTTTTAAGCTTATGGTTGTGCAGTTTAAATTTCAAAGCTGATGTATAAGGATGTATAAGCTTAGGCGTCTATGGTCAGGCCCGTCGAGAGGGTGGATATGTAGGAGGAGTAAGCTACACCGGGCCCCGCAACGTTTGGGAGCCCGCCGTCGCTCAGAAATATAAAGTACACCAGAATGCACTATTTTGAAAAGGAAAAAAATAAGATTCTCAGAGGGGCCCCACGAAAATGGGGACCCGCTAGAATGTTTCCCCGGGCCCCGCTGTGGCTCTCGACGGGCCTCTCTATGGTACGATGAGTCTGTCGTCTGTCAGCTGTCGGGGTAAAAGATGTATTGTGGCTATAAGCGTTAGGTCGTAAAGGAAAACTTTTGCACGATTAATTAGCCCGCAAAACTTGGGAGAGTGCAAGGGGACCATTTTTAAATTTGGGGTTGAATTGAGGGATAGGAAAGAAATGAGCGTTGTAAGTTCAACAGAAAATTGACCATATCTCGGAAATGGTGAGAGATAGGGCCAACTGCCAATTAACTTGCTAAGGTTACTATTATCACTGATAATAATTATTATTAGTTATTAAAAACGCCAGATGGCAGCACAATCACACAATGCAAACATAAAACATGAAAACAATAACAATTGTTTGGCATGAAATAGATACCATTTCCTAAGTCTGCGTTAATCGCGTGAAATTAATCGGTTGAATACGCAGTTACACACATCGATTCGATACCGATTTCTGAAATCAAACACCTCTACTTTATATATTCTATGTACGTTTGCTGAAAACGAAACCGGAAGTTGGGAAATTTAGTGTAACTTTGTAAATAAACTTTTGAAGAAAAATCTAAATAAATTTAAAGTGTTTTTGAGTTATGGGTGATTGATAGTGAAATATGTTATTTGTTGACTGCGAACGTTTCGATCAAATGATGTAGGAGTGCCGGAGAGCCGTTTATCGTAACATTTTGATCCACTGGTCACGTACTTTCCAGTCCCTGGTGCTACGTTGATGGCCGAGTGTAACTCACAGAATGTCTGATGATGTTATCGCGTTGGCTCTAATTCGTCACGTGAGACAGACTGTTACTTGTGCCTTGTGCAAGTTACCTTTTCGCAGTCCATATCTGCTGTCTACATGTTTGCACACGTTTTGTCATGATTGCATTCAACCACAGGACTGCAATGACTGTGAAACCAAGGAAGCAATTTTGTCCACGGCATTCTGTCCACTGTGTTCTCAGGAATCCGCGGTGTCGTCGTCTGCTGATAGAAAAGAGATAGCTGTGAAGGATTATTTTGCCAACAAACTATTAGAAAGTATTGGCCATCTCCTTGGCTTGAATCAGTGTGAGTTTGAGTGTCTAAACTAATGTTAAACAGCTTCGATGTAAATTATATATTAGCACATATGGTGTAGTTTACTGAAAATTAACATGTATGCCATTTGTATGCAATTTTGCACACATAGGATTATAAAAGTCATTTGCCTGGTGAAACTGGATTGGCCATTTTTTCTGCTCTGATGAAATATTCTGGGCTTTAGGATTTGTTATAAGCACTGAAGTTTGAATTCAGTTGTATGACATAGATAGTCATATATTACTTTTCTTAGTTGTTTCGTGCTTAGTGTATAATGTATAATATGTTGCGCTAGAAACAAGTTTGCATTTGTATGAACTGGGTTGTGGTTGATGGCAGTTGTGGCTTTGTCTTTAGATGGTGGGAATTACAGTCATTTCTGTGAGTTTGCGAAGAAGCTTCACGATGCATGCGAGTGCCCAGTGTGCCAGGAGTTGTGCTGTCGGCCTCGCATGCTTCCTTGCAGTCACACATTCTGCCAGGCCTGCCTCCGCCAGTCTAGCACCAACACTCAGACTCTTTCTAAATGTCCACTTTGTCGACAGCTGTATTCACTTCCAGCTGAAGGATTTGGTGTTCTGCCAACCAACAGATTACTTTCAAGAATACTTGACAAACTCTCAGAACCTGGTATGTTTGCAGCATACATGTTTAATCAGTCTTTCAAGAGTTACCAGATTTTTTGGAGTTGTTTCTAACAGTATAGTATTTACCTTGAAAGGAACAATGAGACTGATTGTTACTGTTATCATCATCATCATTGTAAAAATCATTATACACAAGGTTCAGAAATATAAAATGCTGACGTGCTAAACAATAAGAGAATGACATTTACTGCGCAGACTGCAGCAATGTTTTGCGCAAAACAACTTGATGAAAATTTTCTCAGTAAAATCATATAAAAGTCTGGTTGAAGTCAGGCCAGATTAATTAGGTGTGGGTAGGGCTGAATTTATGTAGCAGTGAAAATACCAACTGCTACAGGCTCCATGTCTGTAGTAGCCCCAGGTCTTGAAGTTATTAATTATTATTAATTATTAGCCCAGAACTATTGATTATTTCTGTTACAAGATTACCCTCCTACAGCTGTCTAGTATAAACAGAAGAGCCAGTCGCTGGTAATGCAACATCAAATTCCACAATTCTGTTGAAAAGAATAAGAAAACATGTAAACTTAGCTATCAACAATTATCAAGAACAAAGACACTTTTACTCAGTAAGCACACTTATGTGGGGATGAAGGTCAACTGAACTGAGCAGAATGGTTCTTTTTTGTTCTAGGCCTGACCCCTTTGAAATGAATTGAGACTGCGGTGAAATGTGACTTGCAGAGGTGCATCAGTTGGTGTCGAGGCTACTGAATCCTGACGATCGGCAACACTGTGAAGTGATTGGAGTTGCTGAGCTTCATGGCCGATTGTACATTCTACAGAATAAGTCTAAATGCATCCACGTGAGTCTGGCTGACAAGCTGTTCTCCATGCTGAAAGATGTGCCACTGGATGCAGTAATCGAGCCAACAGATCTTGCAGCGTCGACGTCCGACAGCTGTCTCTACGTCACAGATGTTGGTGATATCGGGTGCATTTGGCGGGTTCTGGTAGAGGAACAGGTGACTGAAAGTGCGCTGGAATACGTTGAGTTGAAATTGGATGGAAGTGCTTTGGATCTGCAGAAATGCATGACAGCTGAGTCAGCCACTGTGGGGATGAACTCTGCACAAGGACGTGATGACGGACAAGTAGAACAGCTGAACAGCTCGGATATTGCCAGTGCAGCTTCAGTGACAGAAAATGTTACCAGCGTTGGTGAGAAACAGGTGGGGTCTAAAACACGGGATGAGGCAAACAAGTTGCCAGAGCCACTTATCAGTGGCATTGAGCAGCGTAAACAGACTGGCGTGAACCTTCAGGAATTAGGCCTAATTCACGTGAATAATGAAAGCATTGAAGCTGGTGCATTGAATATGGCCAACAAGACCAAGTCTGAGTCAGATAATTTAGTACAGAGGATGGAAGATGATCATGCAAAAGAGATGATTCAGAGTTTGTTGGAAAGAACTGGATTTTTAAAGAAGATTTCTGAGCGTGGAAATTCCCGTCCTTGTCTGCTCGAAGTCTCTCAACATTACACTGTGAAAAGGTTTCTGTTTAACTTTGATGCAATTTCTGTTTTTTGTTTGTTCAGTTCAACCGCTAACATTTTACTGCTTTGGTGAAGCCAGAATGGCATCTGGCTTGTAAGAATTCGTCCAGTAATTCACAGCCCAACAAAGGAAGTCTGGAGAAATTTGCTTAGACAAAAATCAGAAATGCTGCTCCAGTCTTTTAAATTGTTATGTGTCTGCAGAGATGGCAAGAAAATTGTTTAGGTTTTTCATCATGTAGTCAGTCATTTCATGTCAACTAGAGAGATATTAATCAGTTGAGTGTCTGTAGAATTGACACTGATTATTGGTTATGACTAAGGGCATGTGGTTGTAAGTCATTTACATAGCAGTTAAGGAGCAACAAGCTAACTTGGTAAACTATGTGCATATAAAACAGTTTTCTTTGAACACTAGTTATCAGAATTGTGATACCACAATGTGGCAACTTGTAATCTGTGTTTAATGATGAGGCCTAACTTATAACATTATTTTTCTTAAGTCAAAATACCTGTACTTTTGTTATTCTTACAGCGGAATAATATTACCATACAAGGTCAGTTAAGGGCATTTTGTATGTCATATCTTATTGCCCGCTTTGACTGAGTTTTTTTTAAACAAATTTTTTAATTCACTGCATGTTGCACCAGAGGTCATTTTTTGAATTGCGCAAACATTTTAACAGCTTGGAGCAAAAAGTTACTTATTGACGAGAATCGCCTTATTGTTTCTATCGATTTTAGCTCACTGCATTGTTTCAGAAGATGACTGCATGCCATTGATTATTAGTAGGGTCCACAGTTTTCCGTGGGCCACGGAATTTCGAGCTGAGCCGCGGAATTTGCCTTTTTCCACGGAATTTTGATATTGCTGCGGAATTTTGCAGAAGTTGAGAAATGACCGATGATTAGTACAATCGTCGGCTTGATAACTTAATTAGACTAAATATATCACGAAAAAAATCAAGCTGAACTGCCTAAAACTGCATGTCTACTAATAATTACCATCATAATAAAGCACTATCATAAATAAACACAATGCAACTAATTGACAAATTGCACTTTTGAAAAAAATCAATAATTTTCTTTGTATGTTGCTATCATAACTGAACACCATGCCAGCCTCCAAAAACTGAAGTTTTTTAAACAAAATAGACCATAGTTCATGCACAAACAGAAGGCTGTGGTAAGTCGTGGAGTTTGGACAAATTTGCCGTGATGAGCCATGGAATTTTGCGAACTGGCCCGCAGAATTAGGTAAAATTTTCCACGCAAAACTGTGGGCCCTAATTATTAGCCTACTCACCTGAACCAGTTAGTTACAGTTATACTCACTTTTCTAATTGCTACTTTTTCTGTAATCTTTTTCACATTTCAATTATTTAATATGCTGAGTTATTTTAGGTTTGAGGCCAAATTGAGGGTAGTTTTTGGTGCAACTTGTATGCATGGCACATCCTGCAGATTTGCTTCTTATAACCACTTATTTCATGTATTAATTTTGCTGCAAAAGAGATGATAACTGTCCGCTGTCTTGGTAACTGTTAGGTGGGTGGAAGGAGTGAGGGCGAATGCGCTGTCAGTAGGAGCTGATGGTCAAGTGATTCTGGTCACTGAGAATGGTCATCTGGTCATTTATGGCATTGACGGTCAGTTAATCGTTGACCATTCGCTACCAGAATATGTTCAGAAGCCTCGACACGCTGTATTCAGCTCGACATCTGGGACGTTTGTCGTCAGCCATAGTTCCATCGATGGTGCTATGCACAGGTCAGTAGTGTATAGCTCTGTCAGAAACGCATCACACAACTTACTTGCCATGTGAGATCACACAGTTAGTAGTAGCAGTACCAGAAGTAGATGGTGTAATAGTGGTGGTGGGAATATTAGTCGTCGTTGTTGTTGTCGTGTGACAGAGTGAGTGAGCTGGTCATCGACCTCATCACCTCACGTCTGCATGTCTGCCGCAGCTACAGCAGTGTTCACTGGCCTCGGCATTTGTCGGTCACACAACACGGCTGGGTGTTTGTGGCTGACTGTGGCAGTGACCGTGTCTTGCTGCTCGACGACAAACTACGACTCCGCCATGTCATGCTGTCATCAGAATGCGATGATGTCAAACAGCCTTGGCGGCTCTGTTTTGTACCAGAGACTGGCTTTCTGGCTGTAGGCTCGGTCACAGGGAATGTCGCACTGTACTTTGTCGGTGGAAAAACAACGAGAAACAGCTGAATTATTACACCATGGAGCAAATGCTATGTCTTAAAAGTAAGGGGGATTGTTTTCAGCCGTTGAAGGGGGAAATTGGTACAATTTAGGGCCCAAGTTACGTCATCTTTCACTTTAGCTTGAATTGCATTTCTCAGCCCCAGCATGTCCCAAATTGGTGGCAGACGTGGCTTTGCTCTACATGAAAGACAGGAAAGGTAGGGAGGGACAGGGTGAACGTAATGCTCAAACGGGGTGGGGGCTGATGCCCAGGGCTAAATTACTGTAATTCAGACAATTTAGGAGCCTTTGAGTCTTCATCTGGGAAAGGTGTTCATTTCAAGTGGTTAAAATTTTACCACATCACTGTTGACAGTTTTTTTACTGTTTCTAGTTAATGTGCTACAGACTTGTGGATGTATTCATGTTTTATTGTTCCCAATGAGGTAATCCATCAGCAGCTTATCTAGGCTTCAGCCAAGGGGGTGAAATATTCCCCTTGCCCCTCCCCCTTGCCTTAAAAGTAGGACCCCTTGAATCCAGCCAGGGAGCCTGGGGGAGCGCTGTGAGCTCCCCCAGCAAGGTCTGGGGTGGAAACCCAGCCAAAATCGAACTTGGTGCATTTTAGCCTTAAAATATAACATCTGATGGCAATAACTTTAATAATTTTCCTGATACACAAACTTTTTAATTAGCAGTTCAGCACAGCATATAAAGTGTTTACCGGTACTTATGCATAGGGGTTCAAGGGTGGGGTACGGCCGCACATCCGCCCCCCTCCCTCTTGGATCTGCCACTGTAATCCATGCTGTGAATTTTCATGCTGTTTGC
>Ga0209671_1001819_pt1 | contig 18591 bp, 13 predicted proteins | sample WorMetHERISLAND2_2_FD_187401 | JGI IMG/M metagenome (GOLD analysis project Ga0209671, IMG submission 187401) | Marine gutless worms symbiont microbial communities from Max Planck institute for Marine Microbiology, Germany - Olavius geniculatus... | ecosystem: Host-associated > Annelida >...
CCGTTTATGGCTCAAAACGCGTGTTTCCGCGTAAGGTATCCCCTTTTGTGGGTTTCGATGATAAAAAATAATGTTTGGGGGTCAAAACTCCCCAAAAACATGATTTTTGAGGGCCTGAATAGGCATTTTAAGCCAAATTTGCGAAATTTTCGAATCGCGATATCTCGAAAAGTACGCACTCGATCAGCACGAAATTTTAAGGGAATTTTAGGTGCACAAATGGACTTTGTGGGTGGTCCAGCATTAAAAAATTATAATTCAAGATGGCGGCAGCCGCCATCTTGGATTTTTGCACAAACATCAATAACTCAGCTGCCGATTGATGTAAATGAATAAAATTTTACAGTGATGTAGCCGGCTGCCACCTGAAATAGACCGTATGACCAAAATGGACAAAAATAATAAATTCAAGATGGCGGCGGCCGCCATTTTGAATTTCATCTATCGCTCATAACTCGTTTACTATTGCACATATTTGCACGAAATTTGGCATGGTATTACCCTGGAGGTCCTGCATGCAGGTAAACCAAAATATTAAACAAAACTCAAATCCAAGATGGCGGCGGCCGCCACCTTGGATTTTTTGCACAAACATCAATAACTCAGCCGACGATTGACCTAGATAAATGAAATTGTGCAGTAATGTAGCCGGCTGCCACCAGAAACAGACCGTTTTATCAAAATAGACAAAAATGATAAATTCAAGATGGCGGCGGCCGCCATTTTGAATTTTATCTATCGCTCATAAATCGTTTACTATTGCACATATTTGCACAAAATTTGGCATGTATATTACCCTGGAGGTGCTACATGCAGATATGCCAAAATATTAAACAAAAATTAAATCCAAGATGGCGGCGGCCGCCATTTTGGATTTTTACACAAACAGCAATATCTCGGCCACCGATTGACGTAGATGAATGAAATTTTGCAGTGATGTAGCCGGCTGCCACCGGAAATAGACCATTTGACCAAAATGGACAAAAATAATAAATTCAAGATGGCGGCGACCGCCATGTTGAATTTCATCTATCGCTCATAACTCGTTTACTATTGCACGTATTTGCATGAAATTTGGCATGTGTATTACCCTGGAGGTCCTACATGCAGGTAAACCAAAATATTAAACAAAAATTAAATCCAAGATGGCGGCGGCCGCCACCTTGGATTTTTTGCGCAAACATCAATAACTCAGCTGACGATTGACCTAGATAAATGAAATTATGCAGTAATGTAGCCGGCTGCCACCAGAAACAGACCGTTTTATCAAAATAGACAAAAATGATAAATTCAAGATGGCGGCGGCCGCCATTTTGAATTTCATTTATCTTTCATAACTCGTTTACTATTGCACATATTTGCACAAAATTTGGCATGTGTATTACCCTGGACGTGCTACATGCAGTATGCCAAAATATTGAACAAAAATTAAATCCAAGATGGCGGCGGTCGCCATCTTGGATTTTTGCACAAACATCAATAACTCAGCCGCCGATTGACCTAGATAAATGAAATTTTGCAGTAATGTAGACGGCTGCCACCAGAAACAGACCGTTTGATCAAAATAGACAAAAAATGATAAATTCAAGATGGCGGCGGCCGCCATTTTGAATTTCATCTAGCGCTCATAAATCGTTTACTATTGCACATATTTGCACGAAATTTGGCACGTGTATTACCCTGGAGGTCCTACATGCAGGTAAACCAAAATATGAAACAAAAATTAAATCCAGACGGCGGCGCCGCCGTCTTGGATTCTTTGCACAAACATCAATAACTCAGCCGACGATTGACCTAGATAAATGAAATTTTGCAGTAATGTAGCCGGCTGCCACCAGAAACAGACCGTTTGATCAAAACAGACAAAGATCATAAATTCAAGGTGGTGGCGGCCGCCATGTTGAATTTCATTTATTTTTCATAACTCGTTTACTATTGCACATATTTGCAGAAAATTTGGCATGTGTATTACCCTAGAGGTACTACATGCAGGTATGCCAAAATGTTGAACAAAAATTAAATCCAAGATGGCGGCGGCCGCCATTTTGGATTTTTGCACAAACATCAATAACTCAGCCGCCGACTGACGTAGGTGAATGAAATTTTGCAGTGATGTAACCGGCTGCCACCGGAAATAGACCATTTGACAAAAATGAACAAAAATGATAAATTCAAGATGGCGGCGGCCGCCATTTTGAATTTCGTTTATCTTTCATAACTCGTTTACTATTGCACATATTTGCAGAAAATTTGGCACACGTATTACGCTGGAGGTCCTACATGCAGGTATGCCAAAATATTGAACAAAAATTAAATTCAAGATGGCGGCTACCGCCATGTTGGATTTTTGCACAAACAGCAATATCTCGGCCGCCGATTGACGTAGATAAATGAAATTTTGCAGTAATGTAGCCGGCTGCCACCGGAAATAGACCATTTGACCAAAATGGACAAAAATATTAAATTCAAGATTGCGGCGGCTGCCATTTTGAATTTTATCTGTCGCTCATAACTTGTTTAGTATTGCACATATTTGCACGAAATTTGGCACACGTATTATGCTGAAGGTCCTACATGCAGGTATGCCAAAATATTGAACAAAAATTAAATTCAAGATGGCGGCGGCCGCGATTTTGGATTTTTGCACATACTCGGCCACCGATTGACGTAGATAAATGAAATTATGCAGTAATGTAGCCGGCTGCCACCAGAAATTGACCATTTGACCAAAATGGACAAAAATAATAAATTCAAGATGGCGGCGGCCGCCATTTTGAATTTCATCTCTCGCTCATAACTCGTTTACTGTGCACATATTTGCACGAAATTTGGCATGTGTATTACGTTGGAGGTCCTACATACAGAAATGCCAAAATATTGAACAAAAAAAATTCAAGATGGCGGCGGTCGCCGTGCGGTCGCCGTTTTGGATTTTTGCACAAACAGCAATATCTCGGCCGCCGATTGACGTAGATAAATGAAATTTTGCAGTGATGTAGCCGGCAGGTAGTAGTAGTAGTAGTTTTTGTTGTGTACAAAGTAACTGTTCAGTGACCTTTCAAACTTTAATAAAACTGCAAATATTATATATAAAAAACTGCAAGCAATTCATTTAATGTTGTATAAGTGCTGAAGTAAAACTGCAAAAATCAAAAAGTATAAGCACGAACATTATGCATTAGCTTAGACATTTATATCTGGCTACTGAGAACAGATTAAATATCTAAGCTAATACATTAGTTCGTGCTTATACTTTTTGATTTTTGCAGTTTTACATCAGCGCTTATACAACATTAAATGAATTGCTTGCAGTTTTTTTATATATAATTGTTGTTTATTTGCGAATTATTTCCTTGATTCAATTTAATTTAATATGGCCGACAATATGGTGATTGTGCAAGTGACCGTGAACGTTTCACTCGTACGAGTGAAGTTTCAGTGGGCCATAAACGGAAACCCGGACCCTTACTTGTACTTGTACTTTTACTCGTACTCATGTCTGTGCGAATGCAGCCTAACGTAATGTTATGATTGCCATGTATACACAGGATGAGCCTACAACTGGAATGGATCCGTGTTCCAGACGTTTCTTGTGGAATCTCATTTTGGGACTGATCAGCAATGGAACTTCAGTCATTCTTACGTCTCACAGGTTGCGCCTATATTTATACCATGCTGCTGCAGATTTTTCTCAACTAGGAGATTGCCATAGTGGGAAAAAATCCGTCAAATTGTTGGTGGATTTTTGATAAACTCGTGATGCTGTTTGCGGCCAATCAGTCCTTTTAACTCTCATGTCGTGCATATCATTTGTGTGTGAAGGATTTTTGCAGAGTGTGGTTTTAAACTTTTGTCTTTCCTTTGCTGTCCTGGCCTTGATGTTGACCACATAAGCCGAAAATTAGCATGGCAGTTTGCCAGTTGTTACTGCTGTGCTGTGGAGCGTTTGCTCGAGTTCTTTGTTTTTTTCTGCTTTTTTTTTGTTTTCGGTTATGAATCTATGTCGGATGGACAGACAGGCGCACGTGTAAGACCCATGGTTGTGGCCAACTTGCCAGTGTGATGCATTACGTTGTTGTGTGAATGAATGCAGCATGGTGGAGTGTGATACTAATTAATTGATTGATATGTCTGACATTGTCGTAACTATACTGTGAGGCATAAAAACATACCAAAATTTATTCATCATGACTTGAAGATGGATCGTCAGATTTTTTTATAATTTTTGGTACAACTATTTTTAATAAAACTGGTCATCAAGTGATTATTTAAGTTTTTGCCTCACCCAACATATGCTTATGCACTATCTAGGAAATCAAAACATATGAAATTGGCAATTAACAGAAAAAATATGCCAAAAACCATCCGTGGCGTTATTGATAGTAACATGGAGAAGAATAATAGTTTTTTGTATGAACATTTCTGACTCATCTGGTCATCAAATAACCTTTAAATTTCTGGCTCATTTAACGTCTATTTTTGCACTGCTTTGGGAAACTGTACAAATGCAACATGAGTTAGAATAAAGAAAAAAACATTAACAAATTTCATCACTCCAGATACATAGCGCCTAACAGCCCTGATCACAGATTATTTGACAATGTTTGCAGTGTTAGGCAGCAGCAAGTTTGTGGGATGCTAATTAAGAATATCAATAAACTCAAGCAGCGATTGCTTGAAGTCTGAAGCAGAACGTTATCCACACTGCTATCAATGAATGGAAAATGCATCTCCCTGCCTGTGTTTACACATTTAGCCGATATTTTGAGTACTTATTGTCAGCAGTTGCACAACTGGACCATTGAACAAACTGTCAGTCAAAGTGCTAGAAATTTTAACAAAATGTGCTAAATGTGTGTTATGTGAGTCAAACAATGATACTGTATTGAATAAAAATGCAATATTTTGCTTGTTCTATTTTCCTCAGGTAGTGCAGAAACAGACGTTTGGTGAGGTGAAGACATAACTGATCTTGTGATGGCCAGTTGTGTCTGGAATATGCATACCAAAAATTATTAGAATTTGATAATTCAGCTTCAAGGTACAATCGATAAATTTTGGTGTGTTTTTTATGCCTCGCAGTGTATACGTATACCATTGTGGTATCACTGCTGTGGAATTGCAGCATGGAGGAGTGTGAGGTGTTATGTTCTCGGCTGGCAGTCATGGTTAATGGTCGTCTACGTTGTCTTGGCAGCGCCCAGCATCTCAAGAATCGTTTCGGCGACGGCTACACAATGATCGTGCGCATGCGCGGTGACGTCATAGATCGTGACGTCACAGCCATCAAACAGTTCATAGCGCGCCATCTGAGCAGCGCCAGGCTCAAGGCCGGTGGATTTTTTTACTTGTGACTGAGTTTTAAAAATTAGTCAAATTGTAACAAAACTACAACGAAAACTTGCTCACTTTCTCAAGTGTTACCACCTGGAAAACCTGGAAAGTCAGGAAATTTTAAAGTGGTCAGGGAAAAGTCAGGGGAAACTAAAATCAGCCAAGCCCACCTTCAAATTTGTATGCTGCTTGGATTATGTTTAAAATTCAGAAAAACTTGGATGACTGGGACTTTGCCATGGAAGCTGCTGGGGGATCTTTCGATGCTCCTCTAGGCTCTTTAATCGGATTAAGCCCTTCGACTGTTACAGCCACAAGTCATAGATCCTTGTTTGCTTTTTTATGCACGAAAGCAAAAACTGCTATAGCGCATCTTAGGCCTCGCAATTCTGTCTGTCTGTCCGTTCGTCTGTCCGTCCATCACACGGGTGGATCAGCCAAAAACGGTGCAAGCTAGGATCACCAGGTCTTCACTGTCGGCTGCCTAGAAGACTTTAGTTTCTGGATTCGAACAGCTTTTCTATAAATTCCACCGGGGTCACCCTGAGCAACGACGCTAAATGAGAGGGGGTAGAAAAAATTTGTGATTTTTGGCCAATAAGTCGCTGAATCTCAGAAACGGTGCGAGATAGGGCCTAGGTTACTATTTATCATTAATAGGTAATCGTACATGGGCTTTCGACTACCACCGAGAGCAAGGACCTTGGATGACCTTGAACATTAAAATAGGGGGTTTTATGGAGTTTTGGCGATTTGGGGCTGCGAGACACATTTCAAGAGCGAATTGCGCCGAATTCACTACAGATAGACCAAGACAAGCTGCATATAAAATTTTCATCATTAAACTTAGATTTCAATGGTCCAAGTCTCGACCTTTTAGTTTAATAAAACCTACGCACGAGGGCATCAAATAGTGGTACCCCGTCAAAGTCATTATTTGACCGTTGTCAACCAGTCTACCGTGAAAATGGTTGCAGATAGGCATGGATATGCTGCCTATCACAACAAGCTTTTTAGTCGTATCAACGTCGATGACTTTTAAGACCCTGAACTCCAAAAATGAGGGGTTTTATTACTTTTTTGCAATCTTTGACTGTGCCGCGCACTTCAAGAGTGAATTGCGACGAAATGGCTGAAGATAAACTAAGGCAATTTGTGAACAGGAACTGCTGTAGGCTTTCGCATGTCTCGTGAGCATTAGCTCAAATTTTTTGTTTAATTAAAGTGAAGCAACGACTTTCAACAATAGCATTAAACAGTATATCAATGAACCTGCTTCACTGGAAACGTCAGGGAAAACTCAGGGAATCTCATCTGTATTGGAAAGTGGTTGCAGCTGTTTTTCAGACCACACTGTACGTAATTTGAATGATGACAGTGATGTTAATTTTGATTATGATGAAGAGCAAAAAAACTTTTTGTGCTTGCTGTTGTCCTCCATCTGGGTTTGCTGTTTGCTGTCATAGTTTTTTTTTGCTGAAATGAAACCGTTTGCATCTAGTCTGTTATGCTGCAGTATTCGTGCTTCAGTTTGATCTTGTAGATTACCATTTGAGGTGTGACGATGTTTTTATAAGTTGCTGTGCAATATTACACAAATTGTCATCGCAAAATAAAAATTAAAATAACGTTTAAAATAAACGATATCATTTCGACCCTAGACTGCAATTCCAAGCACTGAAATTTTTTAATATGCTTGATGATGATGATGATATTAATGAGGGCTGTGTGTTATTATAGGATCATCATCACAACATCCTGCAGTACGAGTTCCTGTCAGCTGGTCTGCATCTGTCGTCAGTGTTTGCCGCTATGGAGGACGCCTGTCGTGATTTGCCGATTGACGATTACTCCATCAGCCAGAACACACTTGACAATGTGCGTCCATCTGTCTGTCCCATTTCTTACTCAGTTTTAATGTTATTTTTTGCCAGATCAACAATTTAATGTACTCCTTATGCAGTATTAAACAACACATACAGATCAGTTGGAATGCCAAAAACTAAACACTGAGTGAATTGGACAACTGGTTACAGAAATATGGCTATTCAAAGTTTTTTGGGGAAATTAGAACGGTCGTTGGTCAGTCCACCGTATTCATTATACAGATTACAGATGTCATGTATTCTACTCGCTGTAATAGGGAGATAGTTAGATACTTTGCAGGCTCAGAGTAAAAGTTATACTATAACAAGAAAAGCTAACGCAAAGGGGAACGTGCAACAGCTGTGCATGTTTGAAAGCCCAGTAAAACAAAATCTAAGTTTACCCATCCTAGCAACGATGTTTCTTTTACAGTCGCCAGAGGGCGCCAGGCGACCAGCGGCTAATTATCTATAGTGTTTTACTTTTACTCACCAGAGGGCGTGACCTATCTCGCTCTGCCAATGTCGTATCGGCTAGAAATCGCAAATTTTCCCTAGCCCCTTCTCATTTTGTGCCCTCGTTCGGGTGACCCCTTTTGAATTTATAAGTTAGATTATGAAAATGCAGCTGTGCTGAATGTCTGCACTGCCACTTTTGTTTTTCTGTGCCCTCGTTCTGTTTTCGTGTTAAGAGCCCGTATGTGACAAAAGATAGATTTCAGTAAAGACTGTATGTGCTAAAACTATTTATTGATAGAATGAACAAAGTGCAATAAAGTCACTACAGTGCGGGAATTTCCAGACAAGTGTTTCTTTCACTTTCGGTATTATGATAACTAACTGTCTTTGTGGCAATTGCAGGTGTTTATCAACTTCGTCAAGAAGCAGCAGGAGATCGTGAACGAAACGGTGTCAGATGACGGTAATTTCCCGCGGTCTGCACAGCATGATGCTGGGGAAGTCCCATCAGCAGCGGCAGCGGCATATGATGCGAGGGAATTTCCGCAGTCATCGTCGCTATCCAGTGATGACGAGGCTTTGATTGACGTGACTGAAGATGAGCCAGGCGCTGGCCGATGGTTCAACGGACTGCAGGTCTACACCGAACTCATATTATTCTTCTGAAATAAACTCACGGGGGCTTCTATGCCTACATCTTGCATCCAGTGAAATATAGGGGGAGTGTTGTTTAAGGTGTCGATTAAAACTTTTATTTTTACTGGGCAATCTGCATTCTTGACAAAACTTTTTCCCCTTTTTACCAGGTAATCTACACGTGGAGAGAAGGGGGGATAAAGCATAAGGAAATGGAGTAGGGAGTAAAAGGGGTAAGGAAAAAAGCGGATAGAGGGGGAGGTAGAGTAGGGACTAGGGGAGGAGCCCAAAAGGGGGGACTTGAGCCCACAAGTGGTGAGAAATTTGCACCCGATTTTCATTCCAGATTTGGAGGGATAGAAGCCACTATAAACTCATACACTGAAACAATAACTAATAAGTTATATAAATTTATCAGAATACAATTTTTGTCTGTATTTAATTCTAAGTAAATTGTTGACTTGTCAGCCACCACTGCTGCCTTTTTCGGAACGACTGTCTGCCAGATGTCACTGCGGAAAGAAGTCGGTGAACCGACACAAGGGGTCCTACAAACTTCCACACATCTATCATTACTTACTGTCCACAGTAGTGACACCTGTTGGACAGTCGTTCCAAAGAAGGCAGCAGCGGTTGCCAAAACGACAACAGGTAACTTAATTTACATAAAAAATTGTATTCAAATTATCGTTTTATCAAATTTTGAAGTTTTAAGCTATTTTTCTTTCCAAGCACTGTCTCAGCTTTTGTTCTTTTTTACTTTTTTGTCGCAGTCACAGTTATTAACCTCCTGGTATATTTGCTGGTTGTAGGCAAGACTGGCTTTCTTGAATATGGAGACAACAGCCTGAAAACAATATACTGCAATAGGCTTATGTGTGTGACAGCATCTGGTGCTCAAATCACTAATATAATAATGTTTGATACCTTCATAATGCTGATGTGATTTTATTATTCTTTTCTCATGCATGGCTGAATATATCAACAACAGCGACATTATTGATGTGTATATTTTACATGTGTTATTTGTATTATTATTGTTTATTGTCTGTCCAATGCAATGCTATGCATAGCATTGGACAGAGTATAAAATCACCTTTGTGTTCGTACGTGCGTCCGTGCATCCTACATTTCTTAAACTATCTTCCTTCCACCTTCCCTTTCCCTTTCCTTTTTCCTTCCTCTTCTCCTTCCCCTTTACCTCCTCCTTCCCCTTCTCTTTTCCCCTTGTCCTTTCCCCCTTTCTTTTTCCCTTTTTCATTCTTCATTTTTTTTCCCCTTCCCTTCCCCTTCTACTCCGACTGACCCTCGTTGCAATGGGAACGAAATTTGGGATAAAATGAGCTATAACTCAACATATGTACAAGATATCTCCGAGATTCTTGCATTTAACAAGTAGTTTTGTGGGTGGAGCAAATAAGTAATTTTAGTAAGTCTACCGTGGTTGACTTTCGTTGCCTTGGCAACGAAATTTGTAGAATTTTTGCCAAAAATTGGCTAGAACTCGGCTAACTACGAGATGAGCTCAGATTTTAGTTTGACTTGACTTTATAGACGTTTGTGGTTGGCCATTTTACGCAACGGTCCAATAACTGCAATAATGCGAGTGGTTAAATTAGCATTATTGAACTGTTTTCCATGCCGATATTAAGCGGGTGATGCGTGCAATGTTAGTTTGTTTATTTATATGGCCATTTCATGGATATAAAAGGAATTTTGTTCAGCAATGCAGGCCAGCGGTGACGTCACGTGACCCCAAAAGGTCAAAACTCGTGACCCCATTATCTTTGAGGCACCATATTTTCGTAACAGTGCCAGATAGACGCATGGTGACGATGGACCTTTTATAGTAAAGCGATGGTGACGAATCGAATGGTCTCGTGACTGACAATGTCTGTTGTTTAATTAAAATAATACAGAAGGATGAAAGGATCATTGCTGCTGTACAATTTGAAATTAAACTGTTTGATTTTTTCTACTGATACAACAGCTCACTGATTATATTTATACGGACATATACTGTAAACTATCGAAATGCATTGGACAGACTCCGTGTTCGTGTGAACATTATCTTGTTATTGTTGTTGTTGTTTTCTTCATTGTAACATGATGACATGTGATACATGTTGAACCAGAAAGTGGGCGCATGTTGTTTTGGGACATTTTATAGATGAGCATTAGCTGAAGTTTGGTTTAGCCTTATAGACCATGTCCAGAAAAAAATGAGTCTGCAGCTAATTATTAATTATATGCATCATATGTATGTAGCCCCCCTTACTTTTATAATTTTATACAGTATTTGGGCAGTCCAGGTGTGGTTTGTTTATTGAGCGGATTTTTGGTACAATTTTGTCAGTCTCTTTTTTGTCTCTCAGGTGTACTCACGGTTTATTTTAGATTCATTCTTTCTGGGTTTTTATGGTAGTTCAAATTTCTCAACACTGTTCGACAGCTCTACAAAATAAGTAATGCAAAAAGATCCTAACTGCTGAGTTCACCGAGAAAGTTGTGTAGTGGGTCAAAAGTTTCGCTTGCTACAACAGACGAGTAAATATATCATGTGTGGCTACTATTTTGCTGGTCCGTTCTGTATTATTTCTGTATTTTTGTGTTGTGAACGTGAACTTTTACCAACGACGTATATTACTGTGCTACGCATTGTGTTTGTCGTTATTATCCATGACTGTTGCATTTTTGTGTATGTTTTTTTGCTTACTTACTACGCGATACAGTGTCGTGTGTATTGTGTAATGTGATAGCGATGGTGAAAATCCTGGGTTTACTTCACTGCGAGTAACTGCTGTTTTTTATCTTTTTTTGTTTATCTGCTCATACGTAAATTTCCGGGTTTAAAGGATGGAAACAAAATGTTTCTCCTGAAGACATTTTGTAAACGATTACTGCGCAAAATTTTGGCCATAGAAACAGAACAAAGGTAATGTGCTTTAACCGATGCATTTTCGATGGAAAATAACTTTGATGTGTGAATGATGTAGGCCTAACAGTGCTTGCTGCGATGTAAACCTAAAAATAACACCGCTTCTTCGTCTGATTCGTGGCGTCCTGGGTTTCAAAAGTTGAGGGGGAGGGGGCATGAAGGTTATGGGTGCTCAAAATTTTAATTTTGCCCCTAGATAGATTTTTCCAAAATGGTGGATTTTCAGCCCATACGTTGTGTTTTTGGAAGAAAATTTTCGGATGGGCAAAACTTTTGGGGAATTTTCTCCTGGACACGACGCCATTGCATCTGACAAAGACCTTTGTCAACACAGGGTGGTTTGAAAAGTAAGAGACCAATATTTCTGTCATGCCCTCATCAAATATATTGACTGATTTTTGCAGACGGACAACTCGATTCCGTAATGCTTCTGCCAGCACGTATTCGAGGCGGAGGCATAAAGTGTAAATAAACTGATCCACTTACCGTATAGCGCAGCATGGTCATGGCACTGTGGTGTATTGTGTTTTGGCAAATGTTTTTATCGGTGCAATAATCGTTCTGCACATTTTTGCATGCACGTGTATTACAGCAGTTATGTAGCATGTCTTGTCTCTAAGCCCGTTGTTGAACAGTTGTTTGATAAGTTATACATATTCGTCGAAATTTCTATGCTTGTGACAGTTATTTGTTTGTATATTTTATGTATGCACATGCTGCATAAAAACAGTTGCACATGCCATGTAATAGTAGATGTAAAACTTTTTCATCAACTCTTTATTGGGCTCCGTTTAACTTTTATAGTAATGTAGTTCGAGTATTTACAGTCGCTACTTTTGTCTGTTTTTAACGAGTTACGCATTAATCAACGCACTTTCCTTTTTTACCGGGAGAAAGTCGCAGAATAGCGTGTAACCAGAGTCGGGACGCTTTTAATGCTCTCGTCTATTGTCCTAATAAAGGTTAAACTTTGTGTAAAGGTTAAACTTTTTGTTTGTTATTATGTGTAGGTGCATTGCCTGGAAAGGCCGTCTCCCCAAGTGACCTAGACTGTGTTGGGCGGGACGTTAAACCCTACTCACTCACTCACTCATGCATATTATATAAGTAAGTAAGTAAGTAAGTGCATATTTAGAGGATTAACATAGTATAAGAATCATCAACATTGAAGGGCATTGGCTTCTAATTTCATCGGGTGAAAATCACATCAAAGGGAAAAGGCACAAATAAGGGATGGGTTAAAAAAACTGCTGGCTCGTTATGTGCGCTTGTTCGATTGTTTTACAGTTTTCGGGAATTTTTGGCTATATGTCATTTGCAAACGGGTCAAGAGATTCCGTATACGCAGAGAGAGGGTGGAATTAAGCTCACGAAATTTATCAAACTAAGGTGTATTTTTGCGGGTGCTCGCCATGGGTTACAGACAAAAGTATATTTTGCATGCGTTGGACTGGTTAGCGGTCAATCTTCTTTTCCCTAAGTCGCGGAAAATTCTGGCTCAAGCCTGAACGACATGTTTGACGTTGTGAAGTTAGTTTTACGTTTCATTCATTTGCGCTGCGCTTTTTCATTCGTTTTCTTATAAAGTCGCGTACACAGCGACGTAACTGGACTGAACTGATCTGCCTGACACTGTTAGTTTTGCCGAACTCATTGGTTGACGCGTACGTGCGCGTAGTCACGTAGTTACTGACGCCGTTAGACAGTGCCCACTGTAATGCATTACTGCTTGCCTATTGGTCATTTCGTCAGTAACTAAACCATGTCAGTTCAGTTCAGTTCAGTTACGTCGCTCTGTACGCGGCTTAAGTTTAATCATATGGCTGTCGTTTTTTTTTTGTTTAAAGGAAAATATTTGTTATTCATAAAGCTGCTTTAGGTAATTTTTTTTCACTTGGTATATGTCACGTGATGTAATGTTAGGCCTATGTCGCCACGTGGTCTGTCATTTTGAGGCAGTCAGATGTTCGTTTTTAGGAAAACTGTGATTTATCAACGATAACCATTTTCGTCATTTTTTTCATTACTGTAGTTTGTTTTTCACTCTCGTCGTCTATATTTATGTTAATTTTGTTGCTTTTTAATTTTTTTTATTAATAATATTAAGTAGAACTTTGGATGTTTGAGAGTTAGTAATTTAATGAGAATTTTGTCGTCGTTATAGTTGCATTAAAATATGAACGAAATTGTTGTTGACGTGTGATTTTGATATATACGAGGATCGTTCCATAAATAAGTTACAAAACAGCGTCATTCTGTTAGTTTTCCAAATATTAAAAATTCAAAATATACATTTTGTAGCAAATTTAATTCTGCTAACCACGTGTGAGTTTTATTACGATGACGTCACCGTGAAATGTCACTGACGTAATTGCCACTAAAATCGTCCCCTAGCAAACATTATTAGTCCGCCCGAAAACGATAGTTTTCGGAAGGATTATGTTTTAGCCCAGATGTTTTATTTATTTATTTATTTTTGAACGCGAATCTCCGAGATGCGTGGGCTGACCGGCGTGAAATTTTGCACGATGGTCAGTACTAGGCCCAATTTTATAATGCCGGTCCAAAATTTTGGGGGGCCTTCCCCAAAAAAATTTCGGGGGCGAAAAACATGCAAAATTTTGCCCGATTTCGGACGACTTCGAAGAGTTCAGCGGCGAATATCTCCGAAACGGATGAAGATATTCAAAATCGGATTTTTATTCCGTCTACCGCGATTCCTCCTGCGTTAGGCGAAACAAGTCCGGTGAAGTTTGGTCCAGGAACCTTGGGAGATCTCGATGTTGAATCGTACCCCCCTAAAGTGCATTTTTCGGAAGATCATATTTCGGCCCCTAGGGGGTGCTGCGCCCCGAAATTTTTACACGCGCTAGAGAATTACCAAGTCTTACTAGCGCACCCCCCACCGGGGACGGGGGCCCCCTTACAATTTTTTTTCAAAGGGGGGGATCAAAAATTGGCTTAAATGCAATAAAGGAGCGCTTATAACTTCGGAGTTAGGGGTGTAGCCCAACGAAACTTCGGCACTTGACGCGGCTCTAGGTGGGGGTGTTAACGCAAGTACAACTTTTGGGGGCACCGCCCCCCCCTTAAAATTTGGGAGAGCAAAAAACGTGCCAAAATCGGTGCGATTTACGACGACTTTCGAGTTTGAGCGCAAATATCTCTGGAACCGATGAAGATAGCGACAAAATCTAAACGGCGTTGACGAGAACCATCCTTTCGGCGTTGAACAAAAAAAATTTTGTGAAATTCCGTCCACTACGAACAAAGTTATAGGCGCTCATGTTGACCTACCCTAAGTCGACAATGCGCGTTCGGCGTATGCCAATGCATTTGAGTTGGGGCCACGTGACTTTGATGCCGCGGAAATTTCCCCCCCTCTTCCCCCCTAATTTCCCCTAATCGGACTGAGGGCGCCATGCGGACTCACGTTGGGCTTTGCCCCAAATTTCTAGTTCGTTTATGGTGGGCAGACAAAATTGGTGCAAATGAAATTCACTTCAGTACCTGGCGACAAGTGTTGTACGAAACCAACAATACACGCATGATGTAAAAAATGCTAATTGGGCAGAAATTCACATCATTTTCAGAGTTGCAATCAGTCGTTTGTCAGTTGCTTCGACAGCAGCTACTGCCCGTCAGCATCATTCTTTGCATCGAACATTCATTTGTTGACATATGAGACAAAAATGTTTGAAAGAACTCGGCAGTATGCTGAAAAATAAAACACTAACGTTTAGCATTTAAAGAAGTGACATTAACTTGTGAAATTTATTCATTTTTTCGTTCCTATGCTGTTTATCATTTGCGAGTTATGATAGATTACTGACGGAGGAAATAATACACAAGTAGACTGTGTTCTATGAGCAAGTGACGTCACTATAATGACATCATCATCAACAAAATTTCTACATATGTTAAAAATAAAATTACCTACAAAAGATATATTTTTGATTTTTTTTTTATATTCGAAAAACTAACAGAATGACGTCGTTTTGTAACTTATTTATGGAACGACCCTCTTACTTAGTAAACTGTGTTATTTCTTCATCTTCACCGTTTGCAGCTCAGCGAAAAAGCAGGGACAGGGAAATATTTTTCTTAACTTTATTATTTTTATTTCATGACATTTCGTGTAATATGACACAGCGGCTCATAAAAAGTCATACGGTGAATATTAGGCATACCCATGAAAACTTAAGTAAAATACTGCAGCGTAGCGGACTATATGCAAACAGTTTTGTTTCAGTATAACTTTGATAGCAAACCTCGAAAATGTCAGGATTTTTTGCGGGTCGAATAAAAATTGTATGGATGGAGCTACGCTGTTTAGGACAGGACAGCTACTTTTTATATTTTTTCGCAAAATCTTCCTGTCGGAAATTTTTTTTGAAAGTACAAAATTTAGGGCTAAAAATTGGCAAACTTTGGCGGGGAAATTTGGGGGCGCAAGGTTGAAACTCTGAGCATCCATAATCTTCTCTGTCATGACTCCCAGTTGTCTGTCGATAAATATGCAAGCAACTCTCTGTCTCCTTATTTTTAACGCACGACGACGCAACAGACAATTGAACGGAGATTTGGCGGAGATAAGTACAGGCGGACGAAATGCAATAGTATGAAAATAGAAGCTGCCACATGTACATTGTAGGCTTAGTCGCGTCGACAGTTAGTGCTAGGCCTATATACAATAATAAAATCGGTAATAAAACAAATGAGCAAATGTTTCGTTTCATCGCCATTATTGTATCAATCAGTCAATCATATTGGCTTGCAACGCTGCAAGCTGTAAGCGACCCTGATGTTCAAACACCGTGTCTGTGGTTGTCTGCGTCTTTGCATTTGTCTGTCCGCGAGACAGCACGGCCTGTGCTATGGACAACCCGCGCGTGTTTAATTAATTTCTTCAGTTCTGGCATCATCAGTCGTCTATGGCTGAGCTCATGTAACAAATGGCGCCATGCGGTGTGTCGAAAAAAGACGTCCCGACTCATTCGGCTAGTTGGTGGTCGTTCTCGGATATACTGGGCGGTCGATGAGCGTGACTGTCCGATGACGAACTGCTGATTGTCAACGTCGGCAGACGCAACCATTTGTCTATTGAAGCACACACAACCATTATATTTAGCGCACCCGTATACCGCATGTCTATTAGGCTTTTAGCGCTTATCTGTAAGCCCCCCCCCCTAAAAGCTCATCTTTAGTGCTAACTGCTAACCCTAACCTTAACTTTTTACAGAAAGGCTTAAGCATAAAGGCTTTTTACAGAAAAGGGCTTATCACATGTCAGCTATAACGATTCAAGTCATTCGGCACTGGGCTTTAATCGTCAATTCTTCACTGCCAGTAGCCTAATTAAGTAGCGTGTTTAGGGCGTATGGTGCGATTGTGATATACCTTTGCGAGACAACACGAATATAGATCTGGTTTTCTGCGTTTCCAAATCTTAGAGAAGTGGACAAATTTGCCGTTTCCGTGATACGTCCAAAAGTTGCAGTCTGTTTCGGGGGCTTCGCTGTCTGATCTCCTGGTAGGGGGTCTGCCATGGAGTGACCCTGCTGGGGCTCCGTTCTTGCTCCGCCTTTCGTTCTTCCGACCTTACCCCTTGCAACACACTGTCACTTTGACCACTGGCAACGAACACGTGCACATCCATAGGCCGGACAGACTGTAACGGAGAGACCACGCTACGATGACATTTTGCGCAACCCAGCATCGGTAGCAGACAATTTGTACCACGCCTTTGTTCTATGGAATTTGACGTTAGATACCACGGCGCAGAAAGACTGGGCGAATATCAGTCATCATCATCGTCGTCGTCACATGATGAGATTGCAAAATACCAAGAACAGCTATTCGTCTTACCTGCAGATCTAAACACTAGTGACTAAACGGGCAGGTACTCCGACAACAATAAGAATTAGGCTATTCATTCGTCTGAAAGTCAAAAAAACAATTTCACAAGCAAATACTCGAACAAAACTACGTTCAAACTTTAAAGCGATAGAACTGAAACGAAACGGAACGAATTGAACCGAACTTAGGCCTAAATGAAAGCTGCGTTTCGTTTCGTTTCAGTTCCGTTCAGTTCCGTTGCTTTGTACGCTGCTTAAAAAGACAGAAATAAACTGCTGCAGCCTGCGGCTTGCCTGTGAGAGACTTTCGTCCTGACTTGGAACCGCTGGAGTGGCGTCGATCGGCGGCCGATTTGAGCGATAGACGACCGAAGCCGAAGCGCCGTTCCGTCAGCACAGCGGCCTGGGCGGCGGTTGATGATGCCGCGTTTGCACCGTCCGAGTGATTTAACATTGCCGTGGCCGCCGCGTCTCCCTCACACCCTGCAGACAACTCAGGTAAATGTATAGGGCATACACGTAGGTTTTGTTATTCACTGCAATCTGTCCTTTCCCATTTTTCTTTCCCACATTTGCTTCCTCCAAATACAGACAGAAAGTCCACGAGAGCGTTGCACGTTCACCCAATGGGCTAAGTCTGCTTATTATCCAAAATGGCTACGATGTTTGGTGTGACAAATACAAAACCAAAATGCATGACAGCAATAACAGATGCTTAAAAATACAAATGTGCAGCCACTGCGTCCGAAGGTGTTTTTATGGCGCCTACATAACGGATAAACTATATTTTTCCTTTAGCCCCCTTCCGTTCCTATTTTTTGTGTGGGCCTACCATGGGCGGCGCTAGATGTGGGGCAGGGGGAGGGCAGCTGCCCTCGTGCCCTTGTCCTTGCCCCCGGCTCTTTTCCAGAAAAAATTCTGGTGGTGATGAAGTGCCTTCTGGTAATCTGCTAAGGTGTGACTTATTAACGTCATTTTTGCAAGGCAACACGGATATGTGTGATTTTTTGCATTTTTAAATATTAAAAAGCAGGCAAATTTGCGGCGTTCACCGAATGTCCAAAAGCTAAAACTGTTTCAGCTTCAGGGGCTTCGCCGGCAGGCTTTGTCCCTGGACCCCGCTATACGTTTTTTGATGCACACAACAATGTTGAATAAGGTCGACATTTTGTCCGCACACACAAAAAAAGTTATTGCCCCCTGTGCCCTAGCTTTTGTCCCTAGTTGCCTCCCCAGCTTCAGATTATTAGCGTCGCCCATGGGGCCTACCATATTTTTCAGCATTTCTGCACAGTATTGATGACAAAAATAAACTAGAAAGCAGCCATAGCCCGCAGGTACCTCCGCTAAGGCAATGTTATTCGCCAGGTGGCGTCACCATATTCACTTTGCCAGCGGTTCCCTTATGCTCTTTTTAACGCAATGGTAACAAAAATTTCAAAGTGATCCAAAATCCAGGATTCCTTTCTGATCACCCCCCAAAATTTAATCACTGGTAGTT
>Ga0209671_1001820_pt1 | contig 18589 bp, 9 predicted proteins | sample WorMetHERISLAND2_2_FD_187401 | JGI IMG/M metagenome (GOLD analysis project Ga0209671, IMG submission 187401) | Marine gutless worms symbiont microbial communities from Max Planck institute for Marine Microbiology, Germany - Olavius geniculatus... | ecosystem: Host-associated > Annelida >...
AATAACGACCTCAACGCCAGTTACTATTGGTATGATATTATTATTATTATTAACTTTGTTGACACAAAATACAGACTTTCACAACAGTAATGTACGTAACAAGTGTCAAAAAGACTGCCAGGGTGAATCACCTCTTACGACAGCCTTAAGAAAAGAGTAAATTAGACTGGTCTCAAATTAACGCCGGGTTTCTAATACGAGTTGAAAGGAACGAAAAGCACTTTGAAAAATACAGGAGAAAATAATACGCGCGAGGAGTACATTAGATTAGTCATAATCTAATAATATTTTTTGTTTAAACCTAAAAATTTATGTATTCGGACTAATTTGTCATTCTTGCACTTCGCCAATCACACTTCATAGCACTCAAAATGTACGGGTTTGATATTTTTCTAGACGGTTGTACTTATTTGCTGCAATTTCATAAGCCGTAACGTGCTATAGCCTACGTTTCTGGTCTGCCGAACTTGCGATATTAAGTCATTTATTCAAAGTTTATTATGCACTGACGCTGTCCTCTCATTTCGCCTAATCCCGTTTTGTCTGCGCTTACGATTAAAATTAGGGTTATGGATAGGGTTGGGGAGAGGGTTTAGAGTTAGGGTTTAGGGTTAGGGTTTAGGCAAAATGGGACTACGCAATGCTAATACCCCGTTTACACTATGAAGCTGGCTTGACGAGCTGGCTCGACGACCTGGCTCGTCCAGCTAACATGAAGCTGGCTCGCCGAGCTGGCTCGATGTTTGCACGATGTTTGCTTGATGTTTGCTTCGTGTAGGGTACGCTTTATGCATGCTTCATATTTGCTTCATATTTATGTTTTCGGACGTTTGCTCGATGTCTGCTTGATGATTGCTTGATCATGTGAACGGGAATAACAGACGAATGCGATTGGCGTGCAGGGAAGTGGGCGAGCTGAGTGCCGTGATTCAAGCGTGGAAGGACGACTACATCTACCTGCTGCAGTCCTGTGTCTCCATTCCCAGCGCGGATACCGTTGACTACTGCCAGATGAAGCTTTTCGGCGGTGATGCGGTCAGTTTATCACACTGCTGCTGCTGCTGATGATGATGATGATGACCCAAATGTAGACGGATAGCTTGGGTGGTTTCTGTTGTTTTTTGAGGGTGAAGACACTTAGTGTCTGACACTGAAACATCTTGGGTGGTAAAACAGTGACGTGGAGAGCATCGACGGAGTCAGTAAGAGAATGGACGCTTTTATACACAGGTTGCAGCTGTTAATTACTTTTGGGCAGGTTAGTCAAGGGTGACGTAACACCACCAAAGGTGTCATACTCTACTCACTTCGATGTATTTGCGCATACGTAGGCTTAGAAATTAACTGACCAGCGACAAACACGACTGGCTATTATTGTTTCTCAAAAACAAAATCACACGTGTCACATCATACACATTATCGCTATTGCAGCAAGTGCTCAAAATGTCTGCCGCCAGCGCAAACGCAACTCATCAAACACATTCAATAGGCCTAACCGTCTATCTCGGGGTGGCCCACTTACTGTTGGTGCATCGTTTCAGTTTGTCGACGTGCAATCCTAAAATGCATACAATTAATGTTAAATAAATAACAGATTTTTAATGATTCTGTGATCTCAGTAATTTTCTGAACTGTCGCATGCGTTAACCACTACAAATTCATTGTTGTAAACGGCCAAACTACGATTTCTGAATTTCACAACGTAGTGTAGCAACAGCATTAAGGTGAGGGGGCCAAAATTATAGTCAAGTTATTTCCTGGTGCTGTTTGCCAAAAATAATAAAAATCGGCCAATGTTTCACGGAGTTATTCAAAAAAAGTGGCACGTTTGTAAGACTCAGTGTTTATTATAATGTGCTGTGTTGACAATAAGATGTAATTTGCATGAACAGCATCGTCATCGGATGCGGGAGCTAATGGAGGACGCAAGATTGATCGACCCAAGTTTACCTGAATACACCTGGTAACTTCTATTATCATAATTCTCAACATTATCATTCGTTTAATTAAAAGTTGGCAAACGCAATGTCTAACAACGCAAGCACGAAATACATTTAAAAACATACAAACATTTGCGAAAAACGTCTCATAGTGCGTCCGAAAGCCAAGGAAGACTTTTAAAAACGTAGGGTACTTATAAAAAAACTATCGTTTACAAACAGAACATATGCCAACACATGTACTTGCTTTCGACTTACGAATAACAAGAAATCTGAGCTAATGTTCATGAGACGCGCGAGAGCCTGTGGCAGTTCCTGTTCGCAGATAATCTTGGTCTATCTCCATCCATTTCCTCTCAATTCACTCTTCTGCAGCCGAAAATCGCAAAAGAAAATAAAAAGTCCCCTATTTTTGGGGTTCATGGTTATTCAAGGTTATCGATGTTAACATTTCAAAGAAGCTCAGTGCCAGTGCTTGTTATGATAAGCAGCATGTATGTGCTTATCTGCAACCGTTTTTACGCTAGACCAGCCAATAACGGTGAAATAACCACTTTTTACGGGGTACACCTCTTTGACACCGGCGTGCGCAGGCCTGCTTGAATTTAGAGGGTTTGGACACACACTGATACAATCTACATCCAATGGCAAAAATTTCATGTGCAGGTTGTCTCGGTCTATCCCTAGCCATTTTGGCGCAATTTACTCTTGAAATGTGTGACGCAGCTCAAAATTGCGAAACAAACACTAAAACTCCCGATTTTGGGGGTTCAAAGTTATTCAAGGTCATCAATGTTGACATTTCTAAGAAGCTCGTTGTCAGTGCTTGTTATGATAAGCAGCATGTCCGTGCCTATCTGCAACCGTTTTTACGCTAGAGCAGCCAATATCGAAAAATAACGTTTTTTATGGGGTGCCCCTCTTTCCGTTTTTCGGTCGAGGGGACCCCCTTTACCCGGCGGCATGAATTTGTCACGAAATACTTGAGACATTAGGTAGAATCTCGAGGTCTCTATTTTACGTGGGCTCCAATCGGTATCGAGACGTGATACCAGGACAGACAGACTGACAGACAGAATGGCCGTAGCTAATACGCGCTATAGCTATGCTAGCTCTCGCGCATAAAAAATGATTTGTTGATTCCGCTTTTACCTTATTACTTTGTTTTTTGTTATTATTATTATTATTTGACCTAAATGTGTCGCCTATCTCTCTCAGGCAGAAGTCATCGTCGATCATAGACATGAAATAAGTACGTTTCAACACTAAACACGGTCTATAGTGTATTATGCCTCCTCGTTGCACTTTTATAATACGTCGTAGACCGTGTTGAGATTCTATACTTAGACCATACTGCTATTTTTGTTGTTTGATGGGCGCAGGGTGTTAAGCGAGATGTCTCACGTGGATCAGTATGGTTTTCGGCATCAGTTTAACAATGACAAGAACCTGGCGCTGCATTATCTATGTCAGCAGCTGCATCTACACTACAGCGCTCGGCGCGCCGGACATCAGAGCTGTATCTCTCGCTGGCGCCATCTGCTCTCAGCCACTGCATCTCCACTACACCTCCCCGTCATCAACAAGGTATCTACCTACATGTATAGCACCGTCACCATTTAAAATCTATACATCAGTGAAACGTACATTCTTTACTGACTCATACCACTCTGCTGCGGCTATGAGGTCGTTGTAAATTATGACATCACAGAGCAATAAATAGAAACAATGTGCAGCGTCAGCGCAAAGAGTCGTTCATCATCGTGGATAGCGGAGTAGCTTAAGAATTGTACTGTGTCATTCTGCAGTATTTTGGTATTTTGAATTTGATATTTAAATTTTCAGTGAGTATTTGGGTATTTCAATAGTAGCTATTTAATACTGTGTACGTTCCAAGTAGTTGCATAATATTCACCAACTTTCATCGTGTAGGCCTATTTATCATCACGTGCGATTGTAACTTCGACACCCTACGATACGCCACTTCACCAAACATGCACTGTTGTGTCTGTACAGCATGAGTTGCGACAGCTTGGTCGCCAGGGCTTCCCGACGCAGTATCGAGCAGACATCTGGAGACGCTTGATCTACGCTAAGGTCGCTGACGTCAGAGTCGACAAAGGCGATCACTATTACCGACACCTAGTGTTGAGGTCACATGACTCACCGGTGAGAACACGTTTTGTTATAATAATAGCGGAGAAAACTCTACAAATGGCATTGTCAAAATATAAAGCCGTGTTTTTTACTGTGTCAAACACAAAACACTGACCCAAAATGTTTTTGCAGTAAAACTTTATGCAAATGTTTTAAACGTACTCGCATGTAAGATAAATCACAAAACATCTTACAAAACATTTACGTGTGCAGATATGTTTTTGTTTTGCGAGTAATTACGGCCCAACATGTATACATAATCGGCTTATGGGCACGTAGGTCTGAAGCACAGCGAAACATGACAAAGTCATGCAAGGTTTAGCATTGCGTCTGGCTGATTTTATTATTTTTTAACTGCAAGCCATTTAGCCTATTTAATGCTGTATGATCGCAAACAGTGACACAAAACCATCAAAGTCAAAACTATAAGCACAAACTAATGCATTAGCTTATACGTTTACCGTAATTCCTCTTTACTAGAAATGTCAGCTAATGCATAATGTGTACAGCCGTTGTCTGTACGTATTGTCGTTTTGCAGTTTTACACTTGAGACGTCGTCCGATGATTATTTCGTTGCAGATTGCCAGTTGCTATCGCAAACAGATCGGTCTAGACTTGATGAGAACGATGCCGACGAATATCAACTTTAATTCGACTGATGCAGAAGGCGTTCGTATAGATTTTTTTACAATAGTTGTTTTTCATATTGACTGAGTACCAAACTGGCCTGGTGTGGTGTGACACACATGCCTGATTATATTTACCGCGATATTTGTACCTTTGTACATTTAGTTTGTAAAACACGTGATTTCAAATGACCTTGGGTAGTCTTTCGTTTCAAACACCATTTAAAGACAAGATAATCAGTTTCATGTGCGATATATGCTTCGATTTTTTGGTAAAAATGTTTCCTGTAGCTGAAATGCGTTACTGAAAATCGACAAGAATGCTCTGCGATTAAACCAAGGCCGAAATACGCCTAGTCGGTGAAAACTCTGGTTTTATTAGCGCCATAGGTTATCCAGCCTATAGCCCCAAAAGCTTTAATCCGTCCACTATTTGAAGTATGGCATTGCGGGTGTGTGGAAGTGTAGATTCGTCGTTTGAGAGAAGTTCTGCAGGCGTTTACCCTGCACCGACCTGACATCGGTTACTGTCAGGGATTCAACTTCATAACAGCCGTCTTTCTACTCGTACTCACAGCTGAAGACGCGTTCTGGTCTGCCGTACTTTGCACTCTTGCTCTATTATAAGTCATTTATTTGAAATTTATTACGACACTGCCCGATATTATTGGCATTCTCTTATTCATTGTATCAACTTGCAATTTTGCAATTTGCTATGATGTATTTTCTGTAATTCTGTTATTGCTAATGACGTTTGACCATTGAAGAAATAAAGGATTACTTATTTACTTACTTGCTTTGGGGAGGAGCTATAATTATTACGTGCACATAAGTAAACTACAATTATTGATTTTCAAACGCTGGACATTTTGATTAAAAAACAATACCGCCCCATGCATGCGTGCATGAGGCGGTAAAAACGTGTAGGCCTACTGTGTGCTAGGTCTACAAGCTGACGTATCTCTTTGTGTAATTTAAACTACACTGTGTCCGGAGAAAAGTAACCCCAAGACATTGTACAATAAAAATGTCAAATCTGAACAAATTTAAATAAAGTTTCGTACACTTAATCATGGCATGTTAGTGGTTGCAGCCCTTTGTCATTAAATGAAATGAAATAAATTGCTGGAACGATCACTGAGTTTTGTTGAAAAATATTTGTTATGAACGAAGTTATTAATTGTTGATTATCGATAACAAAATATCTGCATTACCAGCATAGCGTTACATAAGTAAACCTCTCTGTAGTGTGTACATTTGCGTAAGTCGAACAAACAACATCTGATTTTTTCACAAAATTTCATTTCAACAGTGTGTCATTTATTGGCGATGAAACTGCTAAATTTTATTTAAATCTGTTAACGCAAACAATAGTTACGGCGGATATTGTGAGGTCACTTTGAAAAGGAAAGTGTTTGATAATAAGGAACCGTACGGACATGTGAACCTAACTGTCAAATTGTAGGCCTACGCGATAAATTTTTTTTGCGCAATACTCTTTCTCTTGTCTCAACAGCTTAATTAAAACAGGAAATACAATCGTCTGTAAAAAATACCATTTGCTGTTCTTTACGTTTTTACGTTGTTTGCGTCAACAAATGGCACTCCCAATCGAGCTACTGCAGTATGTAACGCCATACTGGTAACGCTGATATTTTGTTACCGATATAACTCTGTTAGTAAATAATATTTTAACGAAATTTGGTGATTGCTTCAGAAATTTATTGCCAACTAAGCTTACAAAATTTTATTCAGATTTGTTCAGATTTGACATTTTTATTGCACAATGTTTAAGGGTTACTTTTTTCGGGACACAGTGTAATTTGAAGTAATGCTGTTGAAGACAGTTGATTCTTTAGGCTATCGATCAGTTTAAACGCGACTTTAGAGCACGACTTTCGCTACTGGTCTCTAATTACTGTTAGTTTTTTTTGTTTTGCTTGCTACTGCATGTGCGTTCGCCACTTGGAAACAAATAAATTGATTTCACTTGGATATTTACTTACTTATATTATATTCATTTGTTTGCAGGGGTCTAGTAGCTATCACAGAGAAGTATTTCTCGCCGAACTACTTTGACAAGACTCTGACGGGTGCGCGAGCTGATCAGGAAGTGTTGAAGGAGCTCGCGTGCAGAAAACTGTCGAGCGTCTTTCGTCATCTGGAAACTATCGACATCGAACTATCGACCATCAGTCTCAACTGGTTTCTGGCCATGTTCTTCGACACCGTCCCATTCCAAGTAGGGCTCCAGAGACATGAACTTCTCCCAAACCGTTTTGATTTTCCATGCGTCAGCCGTTGGCTTTCGGCGGCTTAATCAAGTTAGAACATGGCTCTAAATGATTTATTTTCTTATCAATTGAGTTGTTTTTGAAATACGAAATCTTGTATAGAAATTGTTTTTCTGGGCCATGCCAGTTTCTATCAATCAGTCAATTACTCAGTCAATTATAACACCGTCTTTGTATTGTCGTACCTCGCGAGGGAATTAGCTGTTTTCACTATTGTATTTACTAGCAAAGTACCCGCTCTTCGGGCGGGTCCACTCCGTTACCCGGCAAAACTCGATCCTCTCAGGCTGCCCGTGGAGAGAAGGGGCAAGGTGGGGCGCACGTACATGTGCCTAAGGCTCAAGAACTCAAACGCTGCAGTCGGGGTTCGCGACCGTGCAACACAGGAGGCGCCAGAGGAGTATAACCAACAAGCAGACAAACGAACAGACTTTCTGTGCATTATAGTAAGATTATAAATGTAAAAATGTAGAAATTATTCATGCGGATGTGACTGTGATACGTTTGTTAGACTCTGCTCAGAGTGTGGGATTGCTTTCTGGTCGAGGGACCTAAGGTGCTGTTTCGAATTTCGATGGCGATATTGCAGCATCACTGCAAAACTCTGACCAGTCGGCCTGACACCATCAGCGTTATGCGATTTCTCAAGTCTTGCACCAAGGTCCTCTTCGACGCCGACGGACTCCTTAAGGTATGACGCTTTGAACTTCAGCTGGAAAATGGCGCAGTTTGGCAGTGTTGCGTCATTTTGTATGGCAGAATTGCCAAACTAGGTAGCGGGGACATACAGTTTGGTGCATAATTAAAGCGCCACAAAATGTTTGGGGGGTTATGGGGAAAAAATTGCAAAGTGTTTGAAATTACTGACATGTCGGCAAGTTTAATGGTAGCTTTAAGCTAAGAAGCCGAAACGTAAGCGTTTGACGAACCGTTACTACAGCTCTATTAACCATAGGCTATGTTGTAGTGACACGTGCTACTGGTTGATGGCCGTTGATTGCAGGTAGCGTTTGAGGACCTGGCGCCGTTTCCAAAACGCCATGAGATTCGATCGAAACAAAGCAAGCAACTGAAGACGCTGCAGAATCGACAGAAGAACTATCGACGAAGCATCGAAGTAGGTTACTGCTACACAGACGTACGTCGTCTGAGGCGCTAATTCCTGTCACCATCTTGCATTCATCTTCTCTCAGCGTTCGTTTAACTCACCGAATTGCATGCATTGCGTAAATGTGCGACGGAACTAAAACAAAGCATCAAACTAAAAGCATGCAGCAGCAGCGTTGTCTGTAGCTAGGCGAGAACATTGCGAAAAACACGGCAGGGTAATGAGCTAAAACATCGTTGTACTTGTAGTTTTACATGTAGTCTGTTTGCAGATGCAGACACGCCGCCGTTTCAAGTTTTAGGTTGTTTGCATTAAACATTGCAGGCAATTACGCTTGACGTCGGTGCAGGAGCCTCAGGAGCAGCAGCGTCCACTCAATCACAGTACGATTACGCCGTCGTCATTGCAGAAGGTAACTCAACCACACTGCTGTTTAATAGTTTTTGTTTACAAGATTATATTAAATGCTACTTTCATTCTTATATAATGTGATTGGATTGACTGATTGATAAGCGATTGTGAATAACGATTATTGCGATACGGTAAGTTGGCTGATAAATGTGGATACTAAAACGCGTCTGCATCAAAGCTGACGAATAAATATTTCCTACAGCAGGAAACCAACCGTAAATTAGCGAATAAATCCAAGAAAACTTAAGTAGAACGTCGCTTATGCAATTGAAGAATTATAGCTGTGGGTCAGTTGATTAGCGTGTTAGTGAACCATAAATTGTTTACAAACCTGAATTTTTAAAACTTTCTTGATGTCATCATGGTCATCAGTGTGTATGACCTAGGCTCTATGTATAGACCTACTTAAAAACTTTTCGGACTCCTGCTGCTTTTGTCAAAAGCTATACAAAAAAGTGTAACAGTTTAGGTTTTGGTTTTGTTGAGCGAAATTGGTTAAACTTACGACTAGTGGAACTGTGGTATTTTTGGAAGTGGTAGTTTAAAAGTTTTAACATTAACCGCACAATGAATTGGCTTTTTACTTATTTACTTACTTACTTACTTACTTACTTACTTACTCACTCACTTATATAGTTGCTGTGTAACAACATAGTTGGTGTATTTGTGTGGTGTCAGGTGTGGTCTGGTTGTTTCTTGGTGGTCAAAGTGAAGGCCTGGTCAACAGACTGGACTGCAGTAAAGGACTGGCAAAACCAATTGACATTAAGGTCGTATATCAGCATTTGCGCGACGATTTGTTATTAGTATTAATAACAGTAGAATAAACTATTTGTATACAGCACCCACCGTATACGGAGTGGTAGCAGAAAGCAAGCCACTAATTTTTACTTCGTAAACTTTTTAGAAATATTGACTGATGTTTTTAATTTTTTCCACTAGCACCTGCAGCAGCTGTAAGTTTGAAATAAAATGCTCATTCCAAGTATTCCGGCGCACGTCTACATTGTGAAATATTAATGTAAACCTTCGTGGTTTGGAAAGCATTTTCGTTTTCGTGTTGATTATTTTATTTTATTTCAAACTTACATGATCTACATCGTGCGACTAGTCGACTATCATAGGGGGCTTGGTGGCATATCGGTTAGAACGTTGGACTTGTGATCGCGAGGTCGTAGGTTTGACTCCCGGTCGGGTCGCTATCAAGTGGTTAATCTCATACTTGGATGGATGGGTTACTGCCTCCAAACAGTTAAACCATCTCGTTATTATAACCAACACTATGGTCAACACAGTCTTTCATCCCTCCGGGGTAGGTAAATCTGGCTATATGGCTGGAGTTGAGATGGGAAGTGGCGCCGCCAGAGCAGTAAAAGAGTTAGGTTATTTCGAGGTCAGAAAATTTTTAGACCAGATCAGGTCACTCAGAGTCCCGGACTCCGCGAAGGGTTTGCCTGACCAGTGGCGTACAAATTGGAGTCCTTGCCTTTTCCCCTTCCTTTCCCTTTCTTCTTGTGTCCCTTCTTTTCCTTTCCTTTTTTTAACCTTTACTTTCTTTTCCCTTTTCGCTTTTTTCCTGCCTTCCCTTTTTTCAGAAGTAGGATTTTAAAAAATCTAGCTAGGAGGTCTGGGGAGCGCTGTAAACTCTCCTATCAGGGTTTGGGGCGGAGCCCCAGCCGAAATCGAATTTGGTGCATTTAAGCTTTAAAATATGAGATCTGGTGGCAATGATTTTAATTATTTTCATGAAAAACAACTGCCAAATTGGCACATTTAGTGAAATTTATACCTGTGCTTACGTCTTGTGTGAGGAATTGGGGGCTGGACCCTTAGCCTTCCCCTCAACTACACAACCGTTTAATCAAAAAGGAAATTGTCGAAAACGTGAAGCAATGTAGAGATCAGAATGATATCAAGTAAATAAATAAATGAAGAATAAACCCCAGCAGGTAGTATGCTTATGCGAAGCTAAAGAACAGTGTTGTCGCTGATTGTTTCAATATCGAAATAAAACAAGCAAAGAAGTCAGATATCTGAGATACGGCAACGTCCTTTATTTTTTCACATTTATCTGTCAGTCTATCTGTATGTCTGCCTGCCTCTCTGTCTGTCTGTCATTTCATTTTTACTACCTGAGTGGTGAATAAACGTATACATTATTTACCAAGGCAGGGCGTGAGCCAGGGCGGTGGATTTTCCAGCTAGGTCATTTGACCTTGCTCGCCCTGGTGTAGCGCCGCCACTGGAGAGGGGACACGCGTTTACATGTGTCCGGTGGCGGGTAACAACACTCAGTGATCTCATACGCCAGGTGACGCTCTGAAACGCATCTAGGTGGGTTTTCCATAAAAATTCATACGCTTTAAAAGGGGTTTATCGTGTCACATGTCACGCGTGTGTAGTTCGATAGTCAAGTGTTGTGCTCGTGCGTCGTGGATTCTATCGTGCTCGTCGCCACTTTGTCCAATCATCTCTTCGCTTATAACTCCGACGACTGGTAGGCCTATAACAGCGACTCAAATTAAACGTTACATTTGTTAATTACGTGGCATTAATTCATCGCGTCGTGGGTTAAAAAAGGTTGGGGTGGCAAGAAGTTGCAATTTTTCGACTGGCAGCTGCAAATTTTCGACAGATGGAGAAAATATGGCTGCTGAAAATCTTAGTTTTGTTTCCAGTTTTTCCCAGAACAACTGAAACTTTCGGTTTCGAATTTTGTATTTTTTGAAGGAAAATTTTCCGACAAGCAAACACTTTTTGACAGGCAAAAAATTTAAGGGGAAGTTGCTCCTCTTACCCCTTGCGACGACGTTACTTTCCTAGGAACAATAGTGGCAGAGGCTTGTGTATGTAAAATAGAACAGACATAAATATTGCTATTATCATCGTTGGTTGTTATTTACTGTGGTCAATGTGACCATTGTATACAGTATGGACGTATTATATACTCGTACGCCGGTGCTGGTTAGTACTCTGACGAGTGACTGCCTGCGACTGCGAGCAGGTAAACATCTTAGTGTGTAGCCAATCATCCAGTTTAACTCAGCCTTCTACCCTTCGTGGGACGGCAAAATAAGTACCAGCTTTTGAGCTGGGGAGTAATAAAGTGCGGTGGTAGCTTAAGTGTAGTACTGTCGCTGCCAGTTTAGGCGGATCTGTGGCTTAAGCCAATCGGCTTGGTCCAGATCGACGGCCCACCAGCGCTCGTGCTAGATTTATCAGAGTAACCAGATTAGGCCTAACTCTCAGAGTGACAGTGTCGTGATGACAGCACCATGGTCTCGTCTTGGCTATTTGTGTCAGGTTATTCTCGGACTACTCAATAATAGCATAATAATGGGTTATTGTTGTTGCTATTGTAGCAGTGAGTTGTGGTGTACAAGTCTCAGTGATGCGGCGCTGTGTCTCTGTCATACAAACACCTGCTCCGGTGGATTCGTCTTTGCTGGGCTCGTCAACGGCTCCCTTCTCGTCATTGAGGTATTCTCTCCACATCCCGCCAGCTTCTTGCCTATACAGGGTGGCTTGGTAGCTTTCCATCCCTTCGGCCTGTCTGGCTTTAAGGCGTCTGTCTGTCTGGGTTTAAGGCGAAGCACGTTCACCTGCGTCAGGTGGCAGGTAACACTGCGTGATCCTATATGGCAGGTAACGCTCCGTAGTTCTGTTGTAGGTTTCCCATGAAGAGCTACACCAGTTAAAATCTTCTAAACCTTCTGAAACGATGCTTGATCCGATTTTATTTTAGGCGTTTTTTTGCCACTTTAGTAACATAACATCCCAGATCAACTCCAATCGCTCCGTTATGTTGTCGAGAAACTGTTGAGTAGGCCTAGTTGGAGTCTCTTTTGTTATTAATTCGTGCGATGTTTTTGTATTATTATTCCTCTGTGTTGCGCCCAAAACTTTAAAGTAAGACGTATCTTAGTGACGCCAGTGAATTTCGACACATCTTAGCAGTTTTAGGCACACAGAACTCTCATCTACATGTAGTCGTTAATTGATTAGTTAATTTTGAACTTTGGTTTTAAATACCGGTAAGCTTTATTAAGCGATCGAATGAGCTGTGCTAACTTGCTAAGCGTATGTTTCGTACATTTATAATATTATTCGTTTATTGCCACCACTTATCAAAACGTAAAAACGTGCAAAATATACAGTAAGTCTATGTACATGTACATTCTGTTTTGTCTGTGTAGGCCCTTATACAGTATATCATTAATCTTGTCAGTTGAACTTTAACTATAAAACAAGCTGATGCGGACGCAGGCGTTGGATCAAGTGGGTGCCGGCGTGTCAGATGACGGACTGTTCTGTCGATCAGTTGGAGCAGCTCCAGTCACGTCAATGATTGTTGTCAAAAATTGTCGTCTGTGGGTCGCTTGCGGCAGCAACGTGCACGCCATCAACTGCACGTACGTTACGTGTAAAACTACAAGCGGCCGAAGTAATTTGGTAAAAGGCAAAATCGCTAATTATGCAAATTAATCGAACGGTTTCTGCAGGGTGCACGAAGGTGACAGACGACAGACGGAGTGACCACGCTGCAGAGAACTAGGTAGTTATAGGCGAAGCCGCTTGCACTACAGCGATCTTGCCTAAAACTAAAGCGAAACTAAATTGAAACTAAAACTCGCTTGTTTTGAAACTGCATAATTAATTGTGTTGCGTATACGCAATGTAAAGCCTTACGTCCACTTACGACGATTTGTTGAGTTCCACTATTGAGATTTGTTGTCGATTTGTTTGGAACTCATCGGCGTCATGGGTTAAAAAAGTAGGCGGGGCAGAAAGTTGCAATTTTCCGACAGACACTGAAGATTTCCGACAGAAGAGATTACGGGCGCTCAAAATTTAAATTTTGCCCTTAAATTTTTCCCCAAATGGGGGAGAGGGTTCAGCCCCAAATTTTGCATTTTTGGACGAAAACGTTTCGAAAGGATTTTTGGTTTCGGACAATTTTCTGGCAGCCATAAATTTAAGGTCGGCACTTGCTCTACTCAATTCTCCCCTCTGCCATGACGTAACTGGTGGAACTTGGGTGTAGGACGCTGGACACTATGGCTCGTCTGACGCCGGTGACTTTGCAAAGCTGTTCAGTCGACGACTGCGCCATTCAGACCATGACTCCGATGAACTCCAGTGGCGGCAGTGTCTGGATCGGTCTGCGTGGATCGTCGACGTTAGAACTGTGGGATGTCGACACGCTGACCTGCACGATGCTCTTTGATCTGGTCGCAGACGCTAGCGCTAGTATCCGCCAAGGTCTAATGGTCAGTCCAACATTCTTTACTTATTCATTGGAATGCAATCATAAATGGTTGAAGTGATATTAGTGGCGTTAAATATAGTAGTCAAGTTCCTGACAGTCACACACTATATCAAACGCATATAATAATTTAATAAGAAAACTGTGAACATTAACGTCTGTAGGCCTATAATAATGGCAAAACATTTTCAATCGTGAAGCATGTGGAGAAATAGGCAACATCAGGCTGCGCTTAAGTCTCGTTAGTCGCTGCCGTTAACAAACCTGGTGGATTTTATGTAAATACAGGATACGGCGGAGTGGGCTATGGATGAGCTGCGAGTGACGTGTCAGCTGTGTACGTCGACCAGTCTCTGGGTTGGTACAGCGGACGGCACGCTACTCATCTACGATATCGTCGCATCACCCACGAGCACAGATGTCAACACGACGACACCGACGCACGCCAAGACCGTCACCAGTCCGCTCAAGCTAGAGGTTCATTTGCTGTTATTCCGCGATGTCTGGCATACTGTCTGTGTAGGGTCAAGTGTCGATTATCAACGGGTGCAGTCATGCCTTCCCAACCGAACGATAGCGTAGGTGCGGCCTACACGACTGACGGTTGCGTCGGCCAAATCAAAATCAAATCAAATGTTTCTTTCGTAGAACAATAATTGCCAGGGCTAAATTATGCAATAAACGACACATGCGTTAAAACACTGCTTGGAGTGTGTCAGTTCGGTTAACACTCACTTATCCTACGCCAGACCGTATGTCTGGTAATTTTATGAAATTGCATTATGGCAACGTAGGTTGGTGTATGAACGCACAACAAACGCAGATTTTTCTACACTCCAGTGACTGTGTTTCTGTCCGTCTCGTTTGTATATTCTGTCACCTTCCTGTTGTCTGTCTTCTGTTTACTATGGATCCGTGTGGTCTGAAATAAATAAATTGATTGATTGATTGATTTGACATCGTGTCTTTTGTTTGTCCGTTTCCGTCTCGTTGCGCTTGAACGGACTGTTGCAGCAAGTTCGTTTATATCTTTTTTTTTAAATTTGCAGCTACAGTCAGAACGAACGCTTTACAGCAGAAAGCTAGCACATTTTAAGGGCAAATTTCGCATTCACTACAAGACTACTCGTTGTTTGAGCCTTCACTGGCTGTGCCTGCGTGTGCAAGAAAAACTAAACTAGAACCAGAAGTCTAGAACATGCATGCAGTTTTGTTTTAAACGGATGTATAAACTAAAATGGAACTAAAACCTTGCGAGTTTCTTTTATTTTGTTACAGTCGTTTATTGCACATGCAGCCACCGCTTTGTGATATTACGAGTATTTTTCCGTTTTTGACTGTTCATTCAACAAGATATAGAGCAGTTGAATTATTTTGCCGTAGGCTATTTCGTTAAACAAACAGTCGAAAAACCAGAGAAATTATATTAGTGGAGTTATTTTGTGTGCGATCTGTTTCATTTCTTTTTTCGTTATGTATCTTTTTACTTTTCTCTTTCATGTCCCTTATCTCCCTTTTTATGTGAATTTTTCTTAATGCTTTAGTCTTTTAGATAGGGGTCTGAAGAAACGTGATCTGTTTGAGCAGTGTGATGAGGCGAAGCAGCAGCGTTCTGTGGGCGGGACGGTGGTGCCTGTTGCGGTAGCGCGGCGTGAGTCCGGCGAGCATGAGGTCAGGCCGCCGTCGAAGACGGACGCCAGACGGGTTCGGCGAGGCGGCACGCCGGTCGACTGCGGCACACCGGGGATGAGTGGTGAGAGCACGGCAGGCGTGGGTGGTGGTGGTGGCGGAGTTCGGGAGGGTAGATCGTTACTAGCGGCACGGCCACGTCGTCGACGTCGCTCGATGTTCCCTCTGACCGCCGCCAAGGACCACCCAACCACCTGGCGACAGACCTCACCCCGAAGCAGATCACAGCCGAACAACTCAGCACCACCGTGCGGCTTTAGTTTATCGGAGGAGCTCAGAACCTCTAGACAACCTCGACGATCCAGCTGTACGCCGTTCAGTCACCACGAGCGCTTCACCGCAACTTCGAATCACACTTCTTCGTCGTCTGGAACCAGCGTCACGGACAGTTCCTCGACGATCTCCACGGATCCTTCTTCCTTTCTACTTCAGTTACAAACCAAGGTCAAAGTGTCCGAGCGTCCGGTTCGCTGTCTGGTCAATGTCAGGTATTATGCATGTGGCTTGGTGGCGTTGAGGTGGTTAGGGCAGAACGAGTTCGTAGTATAGGCCTAGTACGTGAATAATATCGTATTTGAAACCAGTACCGTAGTGGTCGCAGAGAGCTGTTTGAAAAAATCGAATTCCAAAGAAGATATTTTTCTTTAGTACAAAAATCGCAGCTAAACTATACAGCGGCATGAAACGTCATTGTGTGTCTTTCTACTGATGCGGTAGGCCTAAATGAGTAAAGGTTTGTGCGTGCGGACAAAAACATCCCGGACATTTTCAATTGTAACTTAAAGAAGGATTATCAGATTTTAATAATTTTTGACACCAAAATTTCTGACACAACTGGCAATCAAATGGCTGTCCAATGTTTCACTGCACTCATGGTTTGTTTCTGCACTACCTAGAGAAACAAAATCAACGAAATATTGCATTTTTGTTTTTTTCGCCTGTTTAGGTTTTTCCCAGGTAGTGCAGAAACAGCCATTTGATGAGGTGGGAACTACATGTAGAACAGTCGTTTAAAGGCAAGTAGTGTCAGAAATGTTTGCACCCAAAAATATTAAAATCTGTCAATTCTTGTTCAAGTTACAATCGATAATGTTGGGGATGCTTTTTGACTTAATTTCGTTCATTTCAACTAATATTTCGTTGGTTCTGTTTTCTCCAGGTAGGGCAGAAACAGAGACATTGGGTGAGGTAGAGTATTGAACGGCTATTTGATGGCCAGTTGTGCCAGAAATATTTGTACCAAAAAATATTAAAATTGGATAATGGATATCCCTTTTTCAAATGACAATCGATAATGTTCGGGATGTTTTTTCCGGACACGGTGTATATACACTTTCATTTTTTGTTTTACCTCTCCAAGTCTCTGATCACATAGTCTAGGCCTATGACAAAAAATAGTGTGTAAAAATGGAAAGAAAGGTGTAAAGAAAGGAAGGCCCGGAAAAGAAAAGAAGTGAAGGCTGGATTACCACCTCCCCCGTGCATGCTAGGCCTACAGTCTGAACAATGACCAACCCCTATATGTTTGAATCGATTTGTGGAGTTAAAACAGTGACTAATAAGCAGTGCAATTGGTCAAAATACAAATCAGTTAATAAAGACTGTGTCGGTAGCCTACTTTTTGTAATTCATATACTTTACATAATTATTGCTTAATGATTAGAATCAACGTAGCCTATACGGTGCGTGTTCTCTGCAGAGACTCTGCTGCTTCTGATCCGTTGGTTGTCACTTTGTCCGGTTGCTATGGCGACGACGAGGCGGTGCTCATGTGGAAGATGAGAGAAAGCGACGTGAGTCAATCTGTTTGTTGTTACAGTTATAGTTGCCATTAACAGAGGTTTCCCATTTCAATTATTTAGAATTTCATTTAATGAATGATTCGACTGATCCTTTGCACAACTACTAGGCCTAGTCTACTAGCCTACTATTTTACTGTACTTCTGTCACAAAAGTTGACACTTGACAGCAGCCTGGGCAATATAATTCGATACTTTGTACGAGTAATTCTATGCCTAGTACGTCGTATGTTTCGGACCTCGACAATCATTCTATTGTTTCCGATCGTGAAAACGGCAGTCAGATTATGTGCTGCTGTTGCGTGTGTGCTGCAGTCGAAGTGGATCAATGAACCAGTGTGGGAAGTTTGTCGGGACACACAGAGCCCAAGACGTCCCGTCTTGTACAAGGTCTACAGGAAAATTAGCACAGGTCTTCATTTGGAAGTTCCATGTTCCAACGACGACGATCCGTCGACTGCGGTGCCTTAGTACGGGCCATGCCGTGTTTGTCTCGCTTGTCCGGACTCTGCTAGCATCCTCCACACTGCCTCGCTGAATGCTGCACCATTATATCCGTCGCATTTTCACGCTCGTCGGCTTTCGCTTGCTGTTCTAGTAATCTTAAATATTAATTTAATTTTCGGCTAAGATTCCAACTCTCGAAGGTTTTTATAAATCCTATGATGTGATGACGACAAGTCGTTGAGTCGATGCATGGCGATACTTTCGTTATCAGTGAAACGAGCGAAGACGTCGCTGTCTAGTGTCGACATGTATGCGGTTGTCCTCTGCAAAAGTTTGCGCCTAACTTTACTGTCAGCGGTGTAGCCGCCATATGCGTCTGAGCCGGCTAACCGGCGCGTTATGCGCAACCCGCAACTAAACGAAGGTAGGCTACGCTATGCGACTATATCGTGAGTTCTTTTGACTCTGTTGACCTTGAACTTTGAACTGAAAATTGGCAATTGCCCAGCCAATTTTGGTATTTCTATATGCCTATTTTTTCGTGTTAAGAGCCGGTGGGACAGACATACCGACTAGATGCGTATAGCTGCTTATGGGACGGCCGCATAATACACGAGTATGCTTCTTCGGGGCTCCTTCAGCCGGCTGTTCGTTGTGACCTCAGAGGCTTGCAGTTAGCTTAGTGTAACCGAGGTATTCCAAGTGTAATCGATATGCTGCAACGTCATCATCATCATCATCATCATCGACAACCGTGGGCTCAATGCCCGTTGGTGTCTGACGCCATTTTTACTATCGCTGCCCACCGCTGCCTATCTAGGGCAGCGTGGCTTAACTCCTGCAGGGTTGTC
>Ga0209671_1001821_pt1 | contig 18588 bp, 10 predicted proteins | sample WorMetHERISLAND2_2_FD_187401 | JGI IMG/M metagenome (GOLD analysis project Ga0209671, IMG submission 187401) | Marine gutless worms symbiont microbial communities from Max Planck institute for Marine Microbiology, Germany - Olavius geniculatus... | ecosystem: Host-associated > Annelida >...
ATTATATTTTCAAACGAAATTTGGCGATCTCTTTAGTAATTTATTGGAGATTAATCGTGTTAAATTTTGTCTGAATTTGTTTAGATTTGACATTTTCATTGTACGACATCTAGGGGGTTACTTTTTTCCGGACACAGTGTAAATATAAACATAGACTTTGAAAACAATTTTTTTTAATTAAAAGGCATCGTAATCTTGACGGCAACGACGACGATAATGATAGTGATAATATAATAAAAAATTAACATTAATAATCATACGAAAAAAGTATTTTGTATTAAACTTAAGTTGTAAAATTGTTTTTGTCACGGGGATTTGCTTGATTAGTTTTACTGAATTAGACCACCAGTTAATCATCATCATCAACAACAACAACGTTATAGGTACTTTATTAAGCTTATCAACTGCAAACTACGGTCCTGTTTGGTAAACAGATATAACTTAACAGCGACATGACGAACTGAAATTCTGGGAAAATTAATAGCTGTTGTCATATGGTAAGTGCTTTGATTGAAGCAGGCCTACGCCACGAGGTCGTTCGTTAGATCGGCGCCCGTGCCGTCGTCATCTTCGTGTAACCGTTAGTCAGACGTAGGCGTGCTGTCCGCCTGAATATCGCATTTCTAGCCGATCTCACCGCATCAGAGCAGTTTACATTTCTCGGCGAGTTTCTGGCCATCAGCCGCTGCCATCGGCTGTACTCACCTGATTGGCGTCATCAAGCGACGACGAAGCTTGTCGATGCGACGAGAAACTTAATACTGTTGTAGCCTACTTGGCCTGGAACTAAACTAGTCCGAGTATTGCCGTGTCTCCTGACGCATCACACCATTTTTCTTAATCAGTTTACTAGAGAAAACATTACCCGATGTAGATATCCATTAATCCCGTATGTGTAGTCTTCGGTGTAAGTTATGTATCACAGTGTAGCACGGTAGTGCGTAACACTGTTGCAAGGGCGACTATTAAAGTCAATGGGAAACCCCAAACCCCTGTATCAATCGACATAAAATTTGACTTGGATGATCAAGTCGGCAGTCTGACACTACGTGCCAAAAATAGTACAAATCGGCTCAGCAGGGTTGGCAGAGCAAAGGAGTGTTCAATTGGGTTATTTTTTGCATGTCATGAATCACTTAAATTTAACCTTTATCTTATCAACCTCAAAACTTACGAACGAACATTTCAAGATTAAGAATGAAATCGATCCGCAATGTTTCTTGCCACACGTGTGCTCAAAGACTCTGTGTTCAATGCTTACTTTACTTGAGAAAAAAAGAAACGCGCCATTCGATAAGTACTGACGGTGAAAGCCTTTAGGCTTAATGTAGGTGTCTATTGGATACTGGTGTATTACAAATTTACAATAGACGTAACTTATTAATATTTCTACGCTACCATGCGCCTGTGATGTAACGTTAAGTCGTATGGAAATTATAGGAGTTAGGACAAAAAGACTTCATTCCTGCTGAGCCGGCGGCCGGCTCCATACAACGTACAGTGCAAAATTTTAATTCCACACATTTATTGGCTCACGGGATAATGCGGGAGTGCAAAAGATGAAATGGGGTCACGTCACATGGGTTTGTAAGGGCAGCCAGTTCGTCGTTCTATCACTCTGTGTCCGAGTAAAATAATTTCTGCTGTTTTGGATGTGTGACTTGGTCGCCCTTACACAGTAGTGTAAACTGGCAAGTTTTTAAAAATATTTAATTGTTACAACTTTGCTGCTAAAGTCAAATCGGCAGAACTTACAAAACAAAGCAAGCGTGACAAATAAACTAATAACAACACTTAAAAGTTAAAAAAAAATTGTGTAGCTTTTCATAAGAACCGCCGTCAGAGCATCGGAATGTCAGCTGCCATATAGGTTCACAGTATTTCTGCCACCCGACGTGCGTAAATGCGCTCCGCCTAAACCCCGGTCAGACGGGTCGGCACTCGATTTATACATAGGCCTATACGTGCACGTGGGAGGAATGAAAAGCCGAGTTGTCGTATTTGGTTGGTAACATATTCATAGGTTTTATTTGTCAGCGGAAAGTCACCCAACCAATCAGTAACCATGCCCGGCGTAGAGCAAGTCAGATGACCGAGGTCCGAGAACAACGTGCGTTAACCACTCCATCAAACGGCCACTTTCGTAATGCAGCCACTAATAATTGACGGAAGACTGCCCATATTCTCAATAAATTAGTCATAAGTACGATCTTTAGCTGGTACCGTGCTGCAAGAAAAGATATCGGAGTGATCGGAGCAGGTAATCAAATCGCATAGTCTACAGCTGGCTCCAAACGGCGTACCGAGCCTGCAGCAATCTTTGAAATGGAACTTGCGCAGCGAAAAGATCGCGCCGTAGGTTATAGCCGGGAGCGGCTGCGACGACGATAAAGACGACAATGATCGGTGACAATGACCGACGCCCGCAAGGAAGAGTCGAGATGACGGATGATCAGAGTTTCATTTCTCGCCTTGTGGCTTGGTTGGCTGCTCATAGTTCGTTCTATCGAATGTTCAATACACAGACCGCGGAAGGCGGGCGCGAGGAGCGTCCACCCATAGCTCATTCTGATGGACGCGACGCGGCGTTCAATCTCACGCCGGCCCGCGCTCCACGTCTCGTCTCGTCTCGTCGGTTTTGCATGATTCACTGACACCGTAGCCGAGACGCGAGGAGGTCGTTGCGAAGACAGCTGCTTCTTGTCAGAACAATCGATCGGTCCCTTGCACAAGTCTGGGCAATGTTTTCATTGTTTTTACTCTGAGTCTGACACGGTTTTAGGAAGACACCAATTCAGGAAGAATACTGTCGATGAGTATTCATACTAATGAATTTATTACTTAAATTTTGCACTTACTTGAAGTATATTAGATCTTTATTAAATTGTTAATGTCTTTAATACCTTTCTTTTCTACACCCAGTGTTGTCCCAGGTGTTTAAGTGACCATTCTAAGATTATTTGCTTTTTAAGCGCAACAGCAGCTACTGCTGTGGCGCGTCTTAGCCATCGCAATTCTGTCCGTCCGTCTGTCCGCCCGTCTGTCTGTCACACGGGTGGATCAGTCAAAAACGGTGCAAGCTACGATCACCAAATCTTCACCAACGGCTGCCTGGAAGACTCTAGTTTCAAGAACAGTAAAGCTTTTCCATAAATTCGAAGGGGTCACCCCGAACGAGGGCGTTAAATGAGAGGGAGTAGGCAAAATTTGCTATATCCAGCCGATACGACGTTGGTGAGTACAAGTAAATAAAGCACTATGGACACTATAGCCGCGGGTCGTCTGGCGCCTGGCGCCCTCTGGTGAATGAATTAGACTTTGTTTTACTGTGTTTCAAACGTGCACCAAGGCTGTTGCGCGTTTCTGTTTGCGTTAGCACATTACTTGTTTGCTTTTTTGTGTAGCGTTTTAGACAGATCAGTGAGACTACGTTAATTACTTGATTTAGTCACAGAAGGAGAAAAAATGTACTATTTCGCTATTCACCTCACAGGTGCTACACACGCTATAGCAAATCCATGTTTCGATTAGACTTACGATTACTTATTCTACGATTGCATGCATCTCAAACATTATCTTGTCTAGCCTACGGATGCGCACTCAAGCTTTAACGACAGTGTATGTTTATATATACAGACCGTCGGCATTCGCGGAAAAGGCCTACGTGTACGTCTTGAACCAATGTCTGGAGTGTATAAGTTCGTTTAATACTTTCTTTTTCACTTCAGACAGTGGTTTTACATACGCTAAACAGAGAAAGTTGACGGCAACAAATTGTGTATATGTTTTTTAGTTGCCAGCGAAGTGTCTCTTCGAGCGGATTATACTAATTCTACGCAAGCAAGTATATCCTATGCAACTAAAAACGGTTTTTCCAAGTACATCCAAGTACATATAAAGTAATTATCAGCCACGGCAAGGCGGTACCAAGACGAAGTCTGTGAAAATGATGGATCGGTTGACCGGTAGCAAATATGGCCTACACTGATACTGTTACAATGCATTTGGGCGAGAACGCCGCATCCGCCCATGGATCGTCTGAATGGCACTTGATTGAGCGACGTTAATGCAGCGTCAAGCGATACAACGTTCATTTAGTTTTCGACTTCTCGACGCCGGACAAAAAAACACCTTAGTAAGCTACCGGTAGGCTGTTTTTAACGAGCTGTAGTTAAACAAAGTAATGGCAAAAAAGAAGGAAAAGGACATTGTCATGATTTTAATCTGTAGCGTACGCAGAATTTTGTAATGGTTATTCACATTCCAATTTCTCTTCCCTTTTCCTTCTAATTTTCTTTTATTAGTATTTTCCCATCCTTTGCCTCCTTTTACATTCTCCCCGAATCCAACTAGTGGGATTAGGACGAAGCGCTGTAAACTCTGTCACTGGGTTCAAACTGAGCACAGAGCCAGAACATTTTGACGGGAAATCGGCATGCCTTATTATTGTACTGGCTTATAATTTTACTCTATATCTTATTTCTAGTAAGATTTGCTGCGTATGACTAAATTCCAACACCTCTAGAGTCCCATCTCATAGGACAATCCAGCAGTAAGAATTTTGCCGCTTAACTTGTTAATGGCAGTAGAAGCAAAATAGATGAGTACAAATGTTTTACTCACATCAAAATTTTTGTACTTTGCGCCGGTTTCAGTTTGGTCAAATTCTGTTCATTGTCAATAATAATTTACAAATAGACAACCGCTCAGGCTGGCTTTATATGAGCAAAACAGTATTACAGCAACAGGTCAGCCACTAATTGTTATTTCATAGTTTGAATGGCATTGTAGGCCTACTATTGTCTTTGTTTTGCTTTTATACCATTATTTTAGTAAACATGCAAATTTTACATATTTTTAATTGCATGGTTGCATTTTATCAAATTCTATCTTATGAAAATTTATACGTGGGTTAATAGCAAATGCACAGTCACATGTGCATGCGGAAATGAAAAAAAGCGTTAATGAAAATTGACAACATGGTTGTTCGAGAACTGACTCGGAATGGGAGAAAGTGGATACTGAAAACTTAATTATTTTTACTTACGTCTAAGTTACTTCTAACATAGGAGATAAATCTTAGCCTACGCCGTTTACAGAACTACAAACACGATAAGTCAAAAAATAAAGCATACAGTTTTTCTCATAATTTCATTTAATGATATCAATTTTCGAAATTTTCGGCATGTCCTCACTGTTTTACTTTACAAAAAATGTAACACAGGTCAGATGACGGCATGTCGGCGTTGAGATTATAGCAGCTTTGCTTTTAGAGTCAGTGCACGTACACGAAACAAAAAGGAACAAAATTGCTTCTTGGAACGATGCATCAAAGACGAGAAGGACACCACAACAAGATCGAACAGGCAACTTTTCAGCGAAAAAAGGCGAGACACTCAATGGATGATTAAAGACAGTGGTTTGCCTGACGTGGGCGTTATTGTGTGGAATTGGACAGCTGCAACGCAAAACTGCAGTCTCTGGACTGCGTAAATTTCATCAGTAGCCTAGCTTCAGCAGCTGACTGAATGACGGCTGCGGTGATAAACCGCTGGCTACGTGACATCCGGACCGTCCGTTCTCTGCAGACATCCAAACTGCCGGAATTTAGCTGCCGAACCGAAATTTTACAACAGTCGCCGTAAAACTTCCTAAAAATTTTACAGCTAGCCGAAAAAGCAGCTACTGCAGGTTCACTGCCATCCATATCCATTTGCTACCTATACGCTTCACCAGTGACATATGGTATGGTCATTCGTTGACGCGTGCATGCATAGTCAAACAGTGCGGTGATTCTGGGGTCTCGATCAACGCGGCAGCCGTGACAAAGAGGTTACGGTCATCAGCGGTGCGATTATCACTGCAGAGTCGACCGTCCGCAGGCAGCGACATATCCCACCGTAGGCTATACGTTACTGTCACAGCACCTATCGTTCGTACTACGGTATCGCGATGGTTTTCTCGCTAAGCCATTCTCGCTCGTCACAGATAGGCGCAGTGTCGCTAGCTGATCACGTAATTACTGATCTATTGCGGCATCGATTTTTTCTCGCTGATTACTGCGGGTCAAAGGTCGCCGCAGGCGCCGATTCTAAATTACTGACACCGAGAACAGAAAACAACATCAAAAACAGACATATTTCGCAGCCACTGATATGGCAGTTTATGGCGTACATTGCAGATGCTACTGATAAAACTGTCAGATTCATGACTTCTATTTTTAAATTTTCATTTAGCATTAAGAGTGGGAAACCAATATTAGGCTACTTTCAGCACGGTCGTCTTATAAAAACTTTTGCCCAATACAGACATTATGCTGAGAAACTTTTAAAGAATTTTTGAACGTTATGTGACCAACCGTTCTTTCCAGTTTTGTCTAAAAATTCAGTTTCAATATATTTTACTCTGCTTAATCATGATGCATGTACATTGTTAATACTAGTTTTCACTGATCAAAAAAAACTTCTTTCTGCGATTTAACATTGTGACTCTTCTAGAATTTACATCAAAAGTTGCAAATAAATAATCTGTTCAAATCAGTTCACTAAATTCTTGGCACGGGATATTTGACCGACAGCCGGTAATATATCTTATAGGCTATGCTATATGACCGTTCATATTTTGTCGCCGGTCAAAAGCGCCCAGTTATGACTGGTTAACATCCGTCTCTGTGAGAGCCGGCTGTTTGACCGGTCACCGCCTTGAACAGTTTTAGCCAGTACTCTTGTTGTTCCTGAAAATAGTGATGTCTTTCTACCGGAGGAATTTGATCACATAAATGTATGGGCCACTGTTAATAGAGTGATTCTTAACCTTATTACAAGAAATTTAAGTTAATGCTCACGAGACGCGCGAAAGCTCATAGCAGTTCCGGTTCAGTAGTTTAGCTGATAATTGTGGTGTTCACGCTAAGTTAATATACAAATACCAAATTCTCTATTTGGATCACATAGGCTTAACGATAGTTCTGTGGCGCCACCTTGTGAATGATATAGACTTGTGTCGCAGCCCGAAATCGCCAAAAAATCTATAAAAACCCCCTATTTTGGCTTCAAGGTCATTGAATTCGGCGCCAATCGAGAGCCAGTGTACGAACCTAGGCCCTATCTTGCACCGTTACTGAGATACAGCAACTTATTGGCCAAAAATCGCCCACCCCCTCTCATTTAGCGCCCTCGTTCGAGGTGATCCCCTTCGAATTTATAGAAAAGCTTTATGGTTCCTGAAACTGAAGTCTTCCAGGCAGCCGACGCACCGTTTTTGACTGATCCACCCCTGTGACAGACGGACAGAATTGCGATGGCTAAGACGCGCTGAAAACAGTAGCTGCTTTCGCGCGTAAAAACTAAGGAGATCGTTTTTTATCTTCCTGGCCCCAAGAAACTCCATATGTTTCCATCTGTGGAGAATATAAAACTTGTTGAACAAGCCAAGCTCTTGGGTGTTATATTACAGAATAAGTTTAGTGTAAACTTCCGTGTTAATAAATTATGTGTTAACATTGTGTAGTCAGAGAATATTCTTGCTAAACAGACTCCGTGATCAGGGCCTAAACTATCGTCAACTAGATACAGTTGTTCAGGCTATTGTAGTAAGTAGAATATTGTGTGCTTTTTCAGGTTGGGACCCTTTTCTTAATGAAGAACTTACAGAAAGAATTAACGCTTTTTTCACAAAAGGATATCGATATGGCTTTACTACTAAAATTATGGAGATCACTATACAAAACCGTGTCCCTGCGGCGGTACGACAAACGGCGCAGCCGAGCAACTGACGACCTCGACCGTAGCAAGTACGGTATCACGAATCCGCCAGTCGGCCAACTATATCACCTCAAGCTTAGCAAGCAGCCTGACTATCACTGATTAACAGCCCGCAAGTTTTTTGCTTACCTGCAATAACCTCGAATTGACCACCATATTGTACGCTAACTTTTGGTATTCATTATCGTCATATAAATCTTTTTAAAACGTTAGCACTATATAACACAAACCCTAATCTTAAGCTTTAAACTCTACACCATAATATTCACGCGAATTCTAGTCAGCAGCGCGTACACTGCATTTAATGTCATTTGTTAGGGGGTTATTTTCAGTTTTTTGACCGGTCAGATAGCCTACAGGCTATTTCACTGGATGCCGGTCAAATAGTCAGTGCGTAATTTCTTATTTACCCATAGACGTTTATATCAATTTGAAACAGTTTTTTTTCTTCAGTTGCAATAACAAATAATTTGAACAATGCTTATGAGACGCGCGACAGCCTTAGCAGTTCCTATTCGCAGGTTGTCTTGAACTATCTCAATCCATTTTGTTTCGATGCAATTCACTCTTGAAATCTACGCCGCAGCCACAAATTGCAAGAAAAAAACACTAAAATTCTTATTTTAAAAGTTCAAGGTCATTTAAGGTCATCGATGTTCACATCAATAAAAAGCTTGTCACTGTTGCTTGTTATGATAAGCAGCATGTTTCTGCCTATCTGCAACCGTTTTCACGCTACACGAGCCAATAGTGGTAAAATAACCACTTCTAGGGGGTAGCCGTCTTCGACGCCCGCCTACACCGTCCTCCTTGAACTTAGGGGGTCAGGACTTGAACTGCTAAAATCTACGTTTAATGCTGAAAACTCATACGCAGGTTGTCGTGGTCTATCTCCAGCCATTTTGTCGCAATTCAGTGTTGAAATGTGCGTTGCATCTAAAAATTGAGATAAATTTACTAAAAGCCCCCTTTTTGGGGGGGGGGTTCAAGGTAGTTCAAAATCATCTATGTTGATAAATCTACAAAGCCTGTCACCAGTGCTTGTTATGATAAGCAGCATGTCTGTACCTATTTGCAACCGTTTTCACACTATACAAGCCTATAACGGCACAATAACGTCTTTTTAGGAGGGGTTGGGGAGAGCGCACCCCTCGTTGACGCCCTCGTTCGCCCCGCACCCACAAGCACAAAAATTTGTTACGATAAACTAAAGTCCACAGTGAAAATTTCGTGATCACCGTTTTGATACAGATCACGAGTGTGGCAGACGGACAGACGGACGGACGCCTAAACGATGGCTAAGACTCGCGAAGCATTCTGCTGTCGCGCGCAAAAAACCAGAGTCGATGAGACTTTATAGTTGTGGCGCTTACAGAATAGTGAAGTCGAAAACGTTATTTAAGATGGAATCTAACTCAGACTCGCGACTGGCTGATAGCATCTTTTAATGGAATTAAGCATGGCGAGAATTACATTTTCATTCATTTACGGTTTAAATTAGCAAAGAGGTCAAAACAATAAAGACTTATTATTGAGTCAGTCAGAATACAAATAACGGGTCCAGGAAATTGTTTCAACAAATTCTCAGTTAGTCATTAGTCATTAACAAAGCGATAAATTTTTCGTTGGCGACTTAGCTACTTGGTTGTGACACTGACAATGTGAATGATTAGCTAAGAATTTGTCTTAGGAGACGACAGTGCGTTTGATGTGCTACTAGTTAGTTACACTCTGTACAACTGAGACCTGTCCTAGGTCTTTGAAAACAGACAGCAGAATGTCCGGGTGGAAATTATCAGAGGAAGAAACTTCCAAAGGAAAGATCGGTCTCTTTCTGTTTCGAGACATCTGTCAGCGGCGACGCAAGACGGTATTCTGCTGCATATCAAACAGTTTCAGTAGCTGACCATACGGCGAGATTCAGTAAGAAAGTAGTGTCACTAAACTGACGCAGCAGCACAGAGCCGTAAATGTAGATGATAAAAATGACAACAAAATTTGTAAGAAAAAATAGCATGTACAAACTGATATGCGCTTAGAAATGTCAAAATGCCCAGCTTATTTTTAATTTTTATGCGTATAATAATGCAAATTAAAATTCGTCAAAGAAGTATTCAACTTAGCTTACTGTTTAAAGATCAACCGGGTAATTTATTTAAAAGTTATAACGCATTACCAGTAGGCTCAAACAGAAACAAGTTAACAAACCTCGGTTATTGAAAATCTTTTGGTCGTCAAAATATAATTGTAACAAACAGAAAACAGATTAACTTAACTCGATTTTTATAGCCACAGCTTTGTAAACCGTTTAGAATGTCTTTCTTCGTTTTGCAATTTTTATTAGGCAAACCAAAATTAAAGCAATTCTGACAAACTTTAGCTATCGATAACATTTGTTTTTAAGCGCGACAGCATGTAATGCTTCGTACGTCTTAGACATCGTCCAGGCGTGTGTGTATATGCGTATCTGTCACACACTTGAGCCCTATCAAAACGGTGCAAGCTAAAATCACGAAATCTTTACTGTGGGCTGCCACAAAAATTCTAGTTTTTCGCGACAAAATTTCGTGCCCTTGAGTGAAGGGTTTTTTTTCTCGAACGAGGGTGTCAAAGAGGGGTACCCCCTAAAAAGACGTTATTTTGCCTATGTTGGCTTGTTTAGTGTGAAAACGGTTGCAGATAGGTACAAGCTGCACATTATAACAAGCATTGGAGACAGACTTAGTAGATTAATCAGCACAAATGACCTTGTATGACCTTGAACGTTTAAAAAAGATTTTAGTAAATGTTTCGAGATTTCGGCCTGCGACGCACATTATAAGAGTAAATTGCACCAAAATGGCTACAGATGGACCAAGACAACCGGCGTATAAAAGTTGTAGCATTAAACGCAAATTTCAGAAGTCAAAGTCACGACCAACTAGGTTCGAGAAGGCCTGCGCAGGCGTGCGTTAAAGACGGCTACCCCTAAAAAATGGTTATTTTACCGCTATTGGCTCGTTTAGAGTGAAAACAATTGCAGATAGACACAGACATACTGCTTATCATAACAAGCACTAGTGACAGTGACAAGTTTTTTAAATGTGTCAACATTGATAACCTTGAATGACCTTGAACTCCGAAAATAGTGGGTTTTAGTGGGTTTTTTTTGCAATTTTCGGTTGTGGCGCACATTTCAAGAGTGAATTGCGCCGACATGGCTGGCGATAGACCTGGACAGCCTGCGAAGAGGCATTGCTAAGGCTGTCGCGCGTCTCATGAGCTTTGCTGAAATTACTTGTTAATGAGTTGATGCAATATTTGTTGACGACAATCATTATCGTGTCGTTCGAGCTGTCGTTGGAAAACAGATTAGCGCGTATTAGGCCTATACATAAACTGACACTACTGCCGAAACGTTTCCGTTCTCGTTATCCACTCGACGTTAGATCGACTAGCAAGAAAGATTTCTGACTTCTAAGTAGGTAAGTAAGTAAGTAAATGGCGAAAGTCCTGTGCAATTCACTTACAGGAAAAATTGTTGACACGAGCAGCGAACGAAGCTGAAAAAGGCGAAATGGTGCTTAATTTTCTGAACCGTCGATTCGGCGCGCAATCACGCACATTAGTAAAGACCATGCACGACTCGAGCAAATCTTTCTTTCTCTCTTTCCCTCAACCACTTAACGTATTCACCAAAAACTTCGTCGCCACACTGCATTTGCGCTTATATCGTATCTGCCCAATTAACGTCGATTTTCATTTCGTTTGCACTTTACGCGCAGTCGCTGTTGTTTCACTATTCACTCTACCGCTTTTCAAGCACTCAGTTAAGCACTTAGCTTCGTTCACTCCAAATTCAATGATTTATGGTAACCTACGTGTAGTCAACAAAACAAAAGAAATCGCGCAAAATAGTTAAATAATCTCGCAATAATAAATCTCGCTGGACTGTCCTGTTTGATACTTTGTTTGTTTACTGATATAATATTAGTTACCATACTCTGGCAAACTGCGATTTTTCGGTTACATCTTAGCCATCTTAACTGTTTTCCTAATCTTGTTTTCAGCGTTTTTTCTGCAGCTTTTAATTGTATTCGATTCCAAAAAAACACATTTAGTTTTTAAATGATTAATTTGTACGCTACGCTTAACAGCTACGATCAGTTTGCAATCACATTAAAATGAATAAACGGAACGACTGTGCGTCGAATGCAAGGGAAATGAGTCGAAAGCTGGAAAACTGTGTCGGCTCAGTGCCGACATATCGTGCAGCCGTCCACGACCTATGACCTTTTCGAACCGGTTACTCCTTTTCTGTGAAATATTCACGCCGATTTTGTTTTTGCGCTTGTTAGTTTTCGAGTTAAGGCGCGTATAGAGCGACTTAACTGACCAATGAGCGGGCAGTAACGCTTCAGTTATGTCGCACTGTGCGCGTCGTGAAGAGCTCGTGCCGGACGGATGAGCAGATAGGAGGATGAACGAGAGCCGTCGTTCGGCTTCTATATCAGTGCGGCCGAACAATAAGATAGAGTGGTGGGTGTATATTCGTGTGCATAATTACGCCGCGTATCCTGGCGACTTGACTTGATGCTGCAGCGACTGCGAGAACGACATACGGTCGGTCGTTGCCGCAGCAACAGAGCATGCAAGGAGGGACAGCCGACGTTCCTGCAGGTCTGATCTGTAGGCGTGTTTCAGCGAAACGTTCGGACGCTGTCGCGGTGCACGGTCGAGCGGAGCGCAGCGCGCTGCATATGTCGTGTGTCTGTGCGTGGTGTGCTTTGAACGCTCACGCACGACTGCACCGGCAGCGCACGCACCGCCGATGACGCACAGTTAACAGACTGCCGGTCAGACATAAACCCGACACGAACGAACAGTCCATTGATGTCAGGTCGGTGAATTGTGAGAATTGACAAAGTTCTCGATTCGCTGCTGTGCTGTGCTTGCTACATGCTGACCTTCGACAACGAGCGGGAGAAATGTCTCAACATGCATAGATTTGGCCCATATACGTTACTGCATACACATTCTTGCGTTTTGACAAATCGCGTTAAATTACGAATACAATGATGATGATGATGATAATGATGATAATGGTGAAGAAAATATACAGGAAATTTATATCCTACAGCTGCACTGTCGCAAATTTACCGACATTAATCGATTCTCTAAAAGCAGCAGCCAACACTGAAAACCAACAAAATAAACCAGTATAATCACAATTAAATTACATTACCAGGTGTGCCATTGCAGCTAACATCAAAACTTGTCGAATTTTTAATGCAAAAAATTAAGAAATTGCAAAGAAGGTTTATTTAGATTTTTTACAAAAAAAGAATAATCTACAACCGAACTTCAATGTAAACTTCGTGTAGTTTTTAAATGACCTGAAACGTGGCTACTATTAACTAATAACTATGCTATACTATAGACAAGCAACACGCCAGATCTCTTATGAGCATTCAACACATTCTCCAATAGTACGATGATAATCTACGAACATGATAAATAATAAATTGGAGGCGTTAAAATTTCGTCTAATAGTCTGTATCTACAATTCAAAAGTAATCTGCAATATTTTGGATCAACGGTGTCGTGGGTATAAAAATTTGCGGAAAAAGCACACTATTGCAATGTTTCGACAAACGTTGCAAATTTCCGACAGAAAAAAATCGTGGGCGCTTGAAATTTTAATATCGTTCTAAATATTTTCAAAATTGGAAGGTTTTGGCTTCTAACTTTGCATTGCTAAACGAAAATTTTTAAACAAAAAAATTTTCCGACAACACAAAATTTAGAAGAAGTAACTGCCGCCCCTTTCTACGACGCCAATGATCGTGTTAATCCAAGACGCCAACCAAGAGCCTACAATACTGTTTAATTCGCAATCATTCTTATGACGATTTGTGACTGCTATGTTCCATGCACGCTAATCGTGTTGTATTGTACTGTTTTATTGCATTTGCACACCATTATATATGATTTATACGTAAAACTTAATAACGAACTCCAAATTACACCAGCCTGGCGCTCGTCGTGGCATGACATCTCTGCCTGGGTTTTAAAAAATCAGCAGTTTTAGTTATAAGTTTACTTTTGACAATATTTTTCATCTGAACCGATACAAATAAGTCTAATTTGTGCAATATTTTTACCGAAAAAAATGTCTACGCAATATACATTCGTAGTGAAATTGATTTTGCATCTTATCTCAAATACAGTTACATTCTACGTGACTTCTTTGTGGTTTGATGTTTACCGCGTTATCGTCGTGTCACGGAGATAAAAATAAATTTTAAACGTCACAAGAATGCCGCATTGCAATGTTTTCGCCTTGACAGACTAGTGATTTTATCGGTTTTTAGTCATTTTAAGAAGCAATTTTTCTGCTCTATGTTTGTCTCAGCTGTAGTTTTCTTATTGTATCTCAAAACTTAATGACGAACTCTACACTGTGTCTCAAAAATCGTCTTACTTGTACAGTGCTGCCATAACGCTGACGTATTCAATAAGTGAATAAATAAATAAATACCACGTCACAACGCGCTTTGACTCGAGCCGGCGTTCCCAGCATGAAGGAACCACACGGGCTAGTCCGTGACGACGGCAAGCGGCCTGACGGTTTGACATTGCTGCCATGGAACTCCGAACGCAGTGCCACTTGGGACGTTATGGTCGAAACTCTGGGGAACGCATATCTGCAGCAGAGTGCCATCATCAGTGCCAGTGCCGCTGAGACTGCAGCTGTCAGAAAAAGGAACAAGTACAGCTCACTCAGCGGCACCCACGACCTTTATTTTCCAGTGGCACTGGAAACACTTGGAGCCATGAGTGTCAGCACCCAGGAGTTCTTGGCATAGATCGGAAGGCGTTTGACCGAGGTGACGACAGAACCCCGTAAAACGACGTTCTTTTTTCAGCGTCTGTCAGTCACCGTCCAACGTTTCAACGCGGCATGCTTAGCTGACACGTTCGCAATTTCCGAGCCCGCATCGTAACCATTCCGGACATAATTTCTGTAGTTTAATATTTCAGCCCTCGGGAATTGAGTACTGGGGGCTTTAAAAATAAATAAATAGATCTGTAGTTAACCTGAGCAGTGGCAAGAAAATACAGCGTCTTTGTTTCTTTGAAAAGCAGCCACTGGCGCGCACACTGTCTATAATACACAAACCTTTATCGGTCGTTGAATATGATGAAACGCCGACGTGGGATCGCTCTTGTTGTCGAAGCCGGATTAGCTGCTGCCGCTGCACGGAGTACCCACACTGCGCACGTCTCGGATATCGCTGCTATGACAACAACACTGTCACTCACGGCAGCCTGCCGCTGCAGCTTTTTGTCGCGAGAGAAATGTTTCGGCGCTCGCCAGCGGCTGGTTTTGCCGTGGCTGCAGCACACAGCTAGTTGCCGACGCAGTAAACACCTTGCGTCCTCGTCCAGTTGACGAACACATACAAAGCATCCAAGTAACAGAGCGTTCCCAAAAGTTTGAAAAAAAAAATTCATTGTGTTGCAATTACTGTTTTTTATTGTTACAGAGACTTAGTTGATTTAGGCTATGCTTCAAAGTTGTAATATACTATTTTGTTGTTGCTTTTTCGCTACCGTTTGTGGTAAATACAGATTTTCAAAAAATAAATACCAACGGTGAAAAACTGCAATAGGAGGCGTACAAAAAGCTACAATAAGTCAGGAAATATTTTTCAAACATTTTAAACAGTTCAAGTCAATGCCTTGCCTTGCCTTGAAGTAGTCCGTCGACATGACGATGACGCTGAGCTGATAGCCAAAAAGCTTCTTAAATGATTTCATAATCCAAAGTCAGATGCGCACACACGGTTGCATACACGGCAGCACGGGCCTCTTGGCGTTGAAGCGGCAGCGGCATGCCGGCGTGTACGACGGTCCTCTGCAGCCGACGAGAACGCGTTCAGACCGATCCAGACAGGTGTCCCGCCATGTCGACCTGTCTGCTGCAAGGGATTCCAACCGATCGGCTGGGATGTTGCACTTTTTCAGTATGGCTTTCACGTGGTCGGAAAAGCGCTTCTTCTGACCACTCTGTGAACGAGACCCATGAGAAGTTCACCGTACAGAACACGACGAGAAAGACGGTTGGACGACATTTTGATGACATGCCCGAGCCAACGCAGTTGTCTCTGCATGACAATGTGCTCCATATGGAGTTGCAGTTTGCTCTGCGACGTATCTCGACATGGGGAACTTTATGCCACTATCGCAAACCAAGAATCCCCTGAAGACAGCAGATATGGAAGACCTCAAGGGCTTTTACGTGACGTCGGTACAAAAACCAGGCTTCACAGATGACACTGTAGACAGCAACTTTGATGGTTGAAGTCAGGTTCCGGTTGAGAAAAACACGTTGTGAGAGACGGCCGATGGATGCATCACACTCTTTGGTGAGGATACTGCTAAGGTACGTAAACTGTGAGACTCTGTTAATAGTGTCGCCAGCAATGGAGAAAGATGGACTGGTGGCACCGTGTGAATTTGCTTCCTGGGCTTGTATCTCAGTCTTTTTCGTGTTGACAATAAGACCAGCACGCTCGTAGGCAGTGGCAATAGTGTGTAGGTTTCGCTGTAAGCCATCGACTGAATGAATAGGCACGACAGTATCATCGGCGTACTGCATTTCAAAGATGTGGTCACTGGCAGTTTTAGTTTGCGTGCGAAGCCTACGGATGTTGAAGACATTGCCATCTAAGCGGTGGTTGATGCCAACTTCCAAGTCAATACTGTTATAATTAGGCCTACAGTTATGGTCGCATTCGATGTCTTAAAACGTGCTTGCTCCTTTAAATTATTTATATGATACAGACACTGTTACGAAAAGCTTCTTTCGTAGCTTTGTATCAACAAAAAAATCATTTTTAACACCTATGCATATAGGATAGATTACAGACAGCCGGCAACTACTAAAAACAAAATAACGAAAAACAATATACCGGGTGAGTTCTGCGTGCTCAAATTTGCGCTAGTGCACACATTGTCTCATTAAAATGCACACAACAAACTAATAACAAACCAGTTAGAAACACAAAAAAGTTTTAAGCTTTTAATTTTTCAATTTTACGTCAATTAAATAAAAACAACTTATTAATTTTTTTTTCAAATTTTTACATAGTTGATACGATGTTCTGTGTCACATAGTCATTTTACGTTTAAGTGTTATTTATTACAGCAACTTGTGTCGATCAAGTGCCACACATTTTACATATAGGCTAACAATTTAAATTCAAAGACGTTTCTTGTTCTTCAATCTTACTTTCAGCTTTAGTTTTACTTCTAAGCATTTTCTGATCGTTGCATGGCCAGCATTGATTAACCGCCTGCAGTTTTGCAAGTATATTAATACCAAAGGTAGGCTACAGCAGTACAGCAGCGGATTGTGTGGACGAGCGGTGAAGCGCAAAATTCACTGTTGGATATGAAACGTCGCCGACCCGATGCTTTCTGTCATGCTAACATGTTCTTTTCACAGACGCGTAATACGCCGCAGCAAAAGTTTTTTTGCTCTACATGTAGAGGTGTACTGAATGCGATAGTTCGTATAGCTATTCAACGAATATCCGAAAATCTCAACACTTAGCTGTTGTTTAAATAGTACGACGTAAATTGCAGTGTAGTGGGTCTTCAAGTGCAATAGCATATTTCAACGCAGGCCTATCTTTTAAATTGCGGGAAAGCTATAATAGTACTCAGAATCAGCGAAATCTGACTAACCAAACCACTAGTTGAATATTATATTTTTTTCTGTTTGTCTTTGTTAGTTCAAAATGACGTTTCTCAAGATTTTTTTTATATTTAACCGTATTCAAATGGAAAAAAAACTTCAAACACCTCTACGGCTTTATGGAATAACTGTTCAGTGTTCACATTGACACAACAGACCGTTGTGACAGCGCTGTCTTTTGTATCTCTCTGCATTATTCACGTTTCACAAGTTCGTCACAGCTGTTGTCTTTATAAGCTCACTGCACGACGCGGTTGCAAAACACAACATTTTTTTTATTTCATGCAATTTTTATTCACCAAAATGGTAAAAATAGGTTAATCGCAACATATTACACTATCATCATACACGGTGTTTCATAAAAATGGACCCCTTTTTCTTTCTTTCATAATTCACTCAAATAATAATTACTTTACACAAAATTTTTAGCAGTCGCAGCTGACGAAATATTAATTCAAAATGTTTTAGCAAAATATGGCTGTTGATTGAATATTTTTGCTAGTCGTGACGTAACGCTGACGTCATAAAGTGTCGTGAGTACAAGCTTGCTTATCTCGACTGGACCGGTGCTGTCACTTGCTACCCTGCTTCGATGGTAAACTTAATCTGGTTCGCTGATAAAATAATGTTCATCATGTCAGCACTAAGCAACATGGGGGCTTGAAATCAGGTGTATTGCGAACTAGAAACTCAGCCATTTCTGGTGCACAGTCTTGCTGGAAGCTGCAGTCAGCAGCAAGTGTAAGGAACCGAGTGACCCCGTCACGTGACGTTGTTGTGCCTAGCCCAGGCAGGGTCACGTGACCAGTAGGATCGCCATTTTTTTAGTTTAGTGTTTGATGTTCAATGTGAACGGGGAAAAGTTGATTTTATGCCGCTTGCAGTAAAGTAGCAGATTTGACTGTCGAGTCGTTAATAAGTGTGGATTATTGGCAACGAGAGAACGATGAGTTTTATACTTCCGTTTGATGCTTTGTGAACTGACGAGTGATGATGAGTTTTATGTTCCCGATCGCTGGACCGTATTATTGATTGTCGCTGGATTGTTTCTCTGATGCAGAATAATAATAACTGCGACCT
>Ga0209671_1001822_pt1 | contig 18588 bp, 9 predicted proteins | sample WorMetHERISLAND2_2_FD_187401 | JGI IMG/M metagenome (GOLD analysis project Ga0209671, IMG submission 187401) | Marine gutless worms symbiont microbial communities from Max Planck institute for Marine Microbiology, Germany - Olavius geniculatus... | ecosystem: Host-associated > Annelida >...
CCCCAAAAGGCTCTTCCTTGCGCGAAACCGCGTCATATGAGCCATTGTGCGTTACAATCAGTTCAGTCGTTTTTCCTGTAGAGGACGGCAAGAAAAAAGGGAAGGGAAGGGAAGGGAAGGAAAAAGAAGGAAAGGCACAAAAGTCACGCAAGCGTTATATTTCACCTATTCATAGGGAAGCCCCCCGCAAACAGATTTTCATCAAATTTTGCACATCAGGAGATATGCTGGACGTAATCATCTGTGCATATTTTGGTGTGGAAAAATTAAGGGGTTTGGGAAACACGAGAGGTCAAATTTTGGAGTTTCCCATTGAAATGGCTGCTCACCCTTACAACAGTGCTGCGCTACCGCGCAGCCTGTGATACTGCACTAATGCAATGATTAAGCGAGTACGCGGTACGAATTTATAGCACTCCAGACAGTGCGGTATCGTACTTAAATCACGCTCAGGTGGAAGTGACCCTACTGTCGTTTGGTTTATAACTCACGACTGCAGCCGAAAGTTGCGAAAGCAGTTGTACCAGTGCGAGCTCGGAGTGGTTTAATGTCTAATCGTATCGTATCGTGTGTAGAACGTGTTGGAGCACTTCACGGTGGACAGCAACAACACGCGAGTAGCACTGGTGACGTTCAGTACGTCGGCGACTGTTGACATTAATGACCTAGAGCCGAGCACCGAGACTGACGCCGAGACCAAGTGCACTCTGTACGCTCGACTTGACCGACTCGTCGCCAGTCACACGCCGTACGGCTACACTGCCACACACGACGCTCTGCAGATAGCCACCCAAGTCAGCGTCTTCACTCTCACTTATGCCTTATTGTATTTTGCAAGGCATGATATTGCGTGAATAGTAATTGCACGATTCAATATAACAGGACGTAGTTCAGTTACGTAGTTACGTATTTATTACGTCATACGGTAATACACTTCCAAACATCACGCGATGTTTCCTGAAACAGCAGGGCGAACATTTATCATCGCTGTTCAGTTGTTCAGCGACTTTCAAGCCGGCCTGTTACTTTACCCGCCTATGTATGAATTGTTGTACTAAAAACGCGACAAGACTGGATGTGTTCTAAGTTTACGTTTCAAACGATTTGCCACTCAGTGAACAACAAAAGACTTTAAACTAAAAATAGTTTGCTCGAAATGCTTAGTGACGCCTGTTTGTGGTCGCTCTAATTGTTGTTTTTAAGTACAAATACTTTATTGTATTGTATTTGTATTGTATTGTATTGTATTGACTTATATGGTCCGGTCACAAAAATTACAACGTACCGGGCGGCAGTAAGTATAGGTTTCAACATGATCTACAGTGTATTATTTTAGTAAATCGTGCTGAAACGCATTTATTTCATGGCCTTGATTGACGGCGTGTTTTGTCTGGACGACCGTATGTTATATACAGCGTTTTTGTACGTTATCAGTCGTCACTCGTCACTCGTCACGTTTAATTGGAGTCAGATTATGGACATACGCTATAGTGAAAAACAGGAAGACTAAGTAGGTCATGAAAAATGTCAAGTATCGTTCACTCGAATTGTGTATTGTGTACTGTAGTTGTTAGTGGAGTCGCGTGCAGAGGCGAAGAAAGCGGTGATCGTGGTGACTGACGGCAGATCAAACATCGGTCCTCCGCCCGTGCGTGTAGTCCGCGAGCTGCTGGCGCTGCGCTGGGATGACAACGACGACGAAGGGTCTGACACAGCGACTGCGGCATGGGACTCGCAGAAGTACGGGCCCCAGGTGGAGGTCTACGCGTTCAGTGTTGCTGACGCTAACATCATTGAGCTTGAGTCGATTGCGTCGCGCTTGCCCGCGCACGTCTTCCGTCTGTCGACGTTCAGCCTCTTCGCCGAGTTCGCACGAAGTCTTCACGGAGGTCACAGACCTAGACCTACTGCGCTTTTTTTCTGCAAAACTGTTCTGTTTTAAATTGCAGAATAGAAATGCTTCTTAATCATGTTTGTGACCACAACGTCGTTTGTATTCAAAACAATTTTTGCCGCGTTAACAGTTGGTTATAGCAAATGTTTTTTTGAGGTGAGCTTGAATTTAAAACCGTGTCGCGGTCTATTACTGTAAAATAAAAGCGACATCTCTGCGGAGGTTTGAGCTCTTCAAGCGCTTCTAGTTGTATAAATAGATGTTGTGTCTCGTACGCCAAACGAAAACGTAAAACTGATTAGAATTCTTATCATTGTCGGAGACTCTGTTAGCTGTTCCATTGTTGAAATCGTACGGCGTTGCAGATAAGCAGGAGAAGAACTGGATAACGGCGTCAGTAGACGAATGCGGATACACGTGCTCGCGTGCCGGAGCAAACTGCTTGTGTGGTACGAATGTCGGACGCTATGAGTGCGCATGTGATCCCGGATATCATCTGTATGCCACACGATGCATCCGTGAGTTTTAGACCACTTATCATTTCGTATCAAAATGTTTTTGAAGCTTTAGCCTATTCCACAAAAAACCGTCAAATATTTCAAAGGTTTTGTCTACATACATAGTACATACTTTGATTTCTTTTAAAGTTCTTTTTATTTTACTACCGGGGGTATTAATAATTTTTTTTTAATTTTTAAAAAAGAAAAAAAAGTAATAGTAATAGTAAATTTATTTTCTAAAGCGCACAATGTTAGCGAGAAACTCACTAAATCTGAGGCGCTGAGGTAAGGAGTGAGGCGAGCCACTAGACATGGCTAGACGTTGAAAAATAAAATGTTTTGAGTTTACGATGGAAGGAAGCTATTGAACTGCTATTGCGGATGTCAAAAGGAAGAGAATTCCAAATAGTAGGGGCAGGTAGTAAACTTTTATTGTTTAATTTCGGTTTTATTAATATTTATTACAGAACGATTCAGATAAGGTCTTCTAAGATTTGAGCAAATAAAAAAAAACTTTTAGCAGGAAGCGTATAAAGGCAATGTGTACATGTATAGGCCCGTAATATTTGGCTATTTTTAGTGTTTTTACATGTAAAAACATGTGTGAATAACGTGAAACGTTACGTGATTTTTCTAAGCTCTTTGTTTCATGTACATATTTACTACGAAGGCAAATAATTACTTGAGATACATTTCAAAATCTGCGCAATGGTTAATTTTTACGTATATATTTTTCGTTTATTATTAGCGAATAACATTGCGCTACAATCGTTTTTGCGCATTATCGTACAGTTGCGTTTTGTTGTGGTTATTAGCGTGCAAGAAAGGATACTACAAAGAGGGTCTGGTGCCTGATGACTGCATACGCTGTCCAGAGAACAGGACCACTGACCACAAGGCATCAACGTCACTCGCCGACTGTAAACCACTGCCTGGTATTATACCGACAGCATGTGTTCGAATTTACCAAATTACCGGTAACTGAATTAGTAAACGATAGTCTACAAAACGCATTACGTAAAATAAAGAACGATTACATCCGCGTTTGTTTGGTGTTCTTTGTATATTTTTGTGCGTGCGTTATTGCTTTGTTGCACCTACGTGTACAATGAAGGTTATTAAATACAAACAGAATGCATTTTTGAGGTTAAATTTTTGACAAGGGAGGTATAGAAGGGGTCCGCAGATGGTTAATCAGTTCGTGGTTGCTATACTGCCGCTGGTTGTGTGACGTTGCAGGTCACGTACGTTGTCCCGCTCTGCCGGCGGTGGAACATGCGACGTTGTTCTACGTGCGAGGACCAGTCACTGACGAGGTACCAGACACTGGCGTGGCGTGTACGGGCGTCACTGACGGCAACTCTTGCCACTACGCCTGTCAGACTGGCTACCGTCTCACCGCACCCCCCGCCCTCATCTGTAACTACTCCGGCACCTGGCTCGGCGACATACCCACCTGCGAGAGTCAGTCCACTTTATCTTCAACATAAGATAAGAAGAATACATCATTTATGAGGCGCCGTTTAAAAACAAAAATTTGTACTTGAAACGTTGAGAAAACTGACGCGTATGTATTTACTCGAAGCGACTCGACAGACTGTATTGCGCAAATGTCGGGTTGTGTTTTGACGAAAAGGAATTACCGCTATACGTCATTGGAGGTCAGACGGGTAAATCATCTCAGTATGTACCCAGCACCCAGGTCTGACCAAGCGGAGTTGACCTGGTTATTCCTCTGTGGGTAGGCACAATACAAAGGTACCATCAAATTTGGGGGCAGGCGTAAACAGGCACGCCGCGCGATGCCCGAGCTCCATATCTGTGGTCTCGCAGTGTAAACTGGTGTCTGGCTGTATGAGGAAACGGAGATCAGTACCGCCCTATGAGCATTATGGCTCGGTAAGTACTTTACGTTTTTACTATGTCGAGTCTCGATGTGTGTGTGTGTTGACAATGTTCAGTCGTGGACTGTCATCCAATCGACGATCTGTACCAGTCGGTCGTCGGTATAACAATCGGCTACGCCAACGACTCGTCGTCTGGGTCTGCTAGTACGACATACGGCTCACAGCTGACAGCGACGTGTCTACGAGGTACTGTAGCCGTGGGACAGACGAACTGGCGATGTGAACACACCGGGCTCTGGTCTACTCCCGACAACTTCCACTGTCAGCGTAAGCATGTCGTCTGCTCACGTTCTTAAATTACTTTGCGACGTCTTTGCCCACTGCGTGATGTTTGCTTTTTGACATTTTTTTATTTATTTATCTTTATTTGTTTGTTAATATGCGTCGATCATTATCGGACAGCGGTCGTTACTTGCAAACTTTCGCGGATACAAATCTGACTGCACCAAACGATATCTAACGATGTCCTTGAATAGACTCATAGGTTTTTTGATAAATGCGTCAACTTGTTGAGATATCTATGTTTTTTTTAAATTTCATTATTTACAATATATGTTGAAACTTTTTCTAAGTTATCGATGTTGTTAGAGCGTTCGTCACGAAATAGGAAGATACTGGAAGACCGTCGCATGCCAAGTGTATTAAGTAAACTTGCTGGAAATATTTGCTTTCTATAATCATCTGAAAGTTAGCGTTTTGTTTATTAATAACATTGTTCAAGATAAAACTCATTTTGTAGCTTTACACTGCACTTCTATTTTGTAATTTGTCGTATTACGACCCGGTTAACTGTATATTTTGGATTTAACACTCAGATCAGCGTGTTTTTGTATAACGTGTTTGTATAACGTGTTAGCCTAATCGACCTACAGCCCTGTCTCATGTGACTATCTGAATGCACGTTTTCATGATTTTATGTGTGTATAACACACTATACTAAGCGCGAGAGAAGTGACAACGGGTCGGGTGTTCATAATGTACAGCGGTGTACTGCGTTGGTTTACCTGACAAGCAGTTGGACGCGTCGCCTGACGAGTGTCGAGGGCTCAAGGTGCCTGTCGACACCGAGTGTCAACTGCGATGTGCTCTCGACGGCTTTGAGATGATTGGTGATGACACTCGCGTTTGTCAGTGTGACGGCGTCACTGCATGGAACCCCCAACAGTGGCCTACCTGCGTCGGTAAGGGCACGCGCGCATAATGTGCGATAAAATGAAATGTTAAAACGTTAAACTTGGAATCAAAAAGTCCTGGGTTCTTCTTCAGGTCGGGTTGCTATCAGGTGATTACTACTAAGATGGGTGGCTATCTGTGGACAGGTAAACCTTCTCGGTATGCAAACATTGAGGTCAACTCAGCCTTATATCCCTCTAGGGTAGATGAGTCGAGTACATGTCTGTCTTGCTGGAGTTAGGGCGTGACGCGTTCACCTGAGTCGGCCGGCAACTAGCAATGTGTGATTTTAGGCCTATATGGCAGGTGACGCTTCTCCATGTCAGTGTTTTAGGAGCTATAAAATTCGCAACATTTGTATAATTTTCGTGGTAGTTTTGCTCGCATTTCATCAGGTCAGGTCAAGTAGTCGCGTAGTCGTGAGACCGTAGCGTCGCTCTTCCACCGTGACCGCGCTTGATAGCCAGCTTCCATTGATCGGCAGGTGGACGGTTGTTGTCGCATTTCATGCGTCCGCAAAAAATAAGTTTTATAGCTTGTTTTATTTTTGCTTTTTTTCCGTCAGTTCTTGAGCATTAGAATAGAACCTTTAGAATTCGAGATATTTGATAGCTTTGAGGCTTGTGATGCATTGTCGCTAGCCAAGAGCATGGTGCGTGAATGTGGATTTAGACGTAGAAGCGCCGAAAATAACGTGTCCAAGCGACCTGGAGGTGACGGTCGCGCACTGGTCGGACAACTCGACAATCGTGCACTATGACGCGCAGCAGCCTCAGATGAGTGACAACTCTGGTCATGCTGGCTACCGCGTCATTGGCGTGCCCAATCAGCAGCGGCGCTTCGGTGTCGGCGTGGTGGCGTTGACGTACGAAGCTTTTGACGAGGCCGGCAACGTCGCTTCATGCGTTCAACACATCCGCGTACGAGGTCTGTCTGTCTGCAGTATTCAATCAAAACTTTACTTTGTACAGTCGAATCGGCTGCTAAAAACATTTTTGTTCGGGTGTTGAGATCGCGGCGCATTGTGGCTAAGTTATTAAGCTGCGCCTGCTAAGCTATCTTACTTACTTACTTACTTACTTGAACGTCTCACTCTTCGTCCAGACATTTCAAGATAGCTTTATAAATAGAAATTGGTACTCATAATTTTTAATACTTTCTATCATTATCATCTGTTCTCGATGTTCATGCACCGTAACAACAACAGATGACTTTGACCACGTGACTTTTATTTTTATCCTCTTGACTCTAAGCGTACAGCCTGTGCTGATATAGGGTGTTATCGAGAACTCAAAATGTGCGAATTTGTTTGAAGTGAACTTAATAGATTTTTGATTTTGGCGCTTCACATCAGTTGGTCTGTTCGTTGCTAAGAAATTAATTTTTATACAGAGATAAATTAAGAATTGATTAAATCTGCAACATACATTTGCTTGCGTTTAAGTTTTAACATTTAAAATTATAAAACTATAAAAATACGTTCGTACACTGAATACACAAAAGCAGTTTGTTGAAATTTTATGCACGGTGTCAAAATGCGTTTGAATTATGCTGAACAATGGGAATGTTAATGTTAAGCGTACAACCTTTTCTTTATGGGCCGTTGTTTTCCGCACACTGTTTGTAGTTAACACGTGACTGATGTGCAGCTCGTACGGTGGAGGTGGAATTCTGTCCAGAGAACGTGACGTCAACAGTGACGTCACTGCGACGTACAAGTCACGTGACGTGGGCGGCGCCAGTGTTCGTCGGTGCTGGAGGACGTCAGCTGGGTCACGTCTGCAGCGTTCAGAGCGGTTCTGAGTTCGTGGCGGGAACACATCAGGTCGTCTGCTACCCACAGGACTACCCCGCAGTCACGTGCCAGTTCACCGTCGACGTCGTCGGTAAGAGCATGCATGCTTTGGCTATTTGTTGTTGATGTACACTAATATGTGTTAACGGTGGTGCATAAAAGTGGAACATAGGTGCTGTATATGTAACATTAAAGTGTTCGTTAATCGTTACGGAACACATTTTTACTAGTGTTGTTGTTTTAAAGATTTACGGTTTCAAGAGTATAGCTTTTTGCGAAAAATCCATTTCAAAGCTACGGAGCGTCACCTGCCATATGACATTTATGGAATCACAACCAACACATGTGAAAGTGCCTCGCTTCAACCCCAGCCAGAGATGCCGGTACTCGATTTACCTACGTAGAGGGATGGAAGGCTGAGTTGACTTTGGTGTTGACAGTGACCTATCCCAGTAGTAACTGTTTGACAGCGTACTGACCCGGAAACGAACCAAGGATCCTACCGTTAGACTACCAAGACTCCCGCCCACTTTCTAAATTTTGTGGAAGGCCCACGACACAAATGCGACATGCACCAGAGCTACTAGTAGTATATGTAAGTGGGTTGGTGCAGTACTCAGTCGTGTTTTCGCAGATCCTGCGTGTCCGGTGCCACTAACAGACGAGCCTCCCGCCCACGGTGCCCTGGTGTGTGGAGCGCTGAGCCACTATTACCCACGAGCTTGCCGCATACACTGCAGTGAGGGTTACCACCTACGTCGTCACGACGCCAACCACCTGTTTGTCTGCCAGTGGGACGGCACGTGGACCATCGGCGATGCTTGGCCCGACTGCTATCGACGTATGTCTTATCACTGCTGGTCTGTAATTTACATGAACTTTTCTAGCCATCGGTACGTATAAATGAAACATTTTGAATATTTTACAGTTCCTGGGTGGGTTTAAATTTGCTGTGGGCGCGAAATACCGCTATCAAGCTTTGGTTGTGCACGGTAAAAATATTCGTTGGGCTGCAGAGTAAAACTCGTATAACGACTCTCGTATCGTGCGTGTATAGCTCTTTATGGGAAACTATTAGCCTATGACAGAACTGCAGAGCGTCACCTGCCATATAGAACCATACCCGCCACTCGACACAGGTAAATGCACACTGCTAGCCGGATAGTCGATTTACCTACCCCGTAGAGATGGAACTTGAAAAGTTGACTTTGGTTGTTGATTACGTACTGAGAAAGTTTACCTGACTGCAGTCAGTCACCCCACAGGGGTCACCCATCCAAGTAGTAACCTGGCTTGACATAGGCCAATTACGTTGCTTGGCCACAACGTGTAATCCAGTCCATTATAGACGACGTTGACTTGATGTAAGTGTAACATAACGTAAGTATATCGTTGGTGCCAGTTGCTGTCGTGTGTCTGTTTTCAGTGAGTCGTCGCGCGTCCAAGGCGCTAGTTGAGAACCAGCTTCATGTGCGTTACAGCGGCACGTGCACTGACGTCAGAGCAGCAATCGCCGAGTCCTTTACATCAACGTTGACGCGCATACTGCACGCCGAGCACGGACCGTGTCCGCCCGATCACCGCTGTTCAGTCGACCACATCCAGGTTGTGTGCGGCGACGATGAGAGAGCACGACGACGACGTCGACGTCTGCTGAGATCCACACCGATGACCGACGCCACGGTGACGCTAGGACTCAGTGCTGAACTGGTGGAGACTGATGAGGCTTGGCCTGTGAGTGCAGAGCGTCAGGCTGAACTGATGGTCACACTCGACAACGTGCTCGTCGCGGTGCACACGGCGGCCGCTGAGCGTCGATTGCTGCCTGAGAGTGCTGACGTCACCGAGCTCAGCGAGCTTGCACGCACCTGGCAGCCGGTCACGTGCCGCGACGGAGAAGTACACGATGACGATGACCTCACCACTTGTTGTGAGTCTGCACCGTCTGTCGTATCGTAGCATATCGTATCATTATCATGTCGTATCCTAAGGAAATACTTGTGCTGTGATATAGCCTTGTCAATCATATCACGTCGTGTTATACGGTAGCGAAATATCTGTCAGAGCTTCTCTTACGAGCCAAATTCAAAAATTAATTTTAACAAGATTAAGTATTTACTGGAGCTATTTTTACAGTTTGTTGAAAGCAAGAACACATAGCACGGAGTATGTATCAACGTTCGAAGGTCTTCTTGTTACGTGATTATGCCTGTAATGTCCTTCTATGTTTTGCCGAGTTGGTTGATTGGCTGGCCTGTCGGTTGACAGCTGGACAATCAACAGTGCATTAGACTACATTTTCGCCGCCTATAGATCCTACTGATAGATTCAGTCTGTACAAGCTCAAGTGACTGAGCGAGTATAAGAAAATGTTAAGTAATAGGTATGTGAGTATCGGTCAAATTGTTGCTGGTTGCAGACGCGTGTCCTCCCGGCACATACAGCACTGGCACTGACTGTTCCAAGTGTCCTGCTGACACCTACCAGGACACTGACGGTGCCACGTCCTGCATGTCTTGTCCTTATGGAACCTACACCAGACGACCGGCTGCCCGCAGCGTCAGCCAATGCACTGGTAGGCCTATACAATAGTTTGGCGTAATGCTTAGGCCGTTGGTTTGACTACCGATAGAGTCCCCATCACGCGATTACTTCATACCTGGATGAATGACTGTATGTGACAGGTAAACCGTCAACTCGGTTTTCATCCTTTCGGGGTGGGCAAATCGAGTATACCAGTCCGCTTGCCTGGCGTTAAAACGGGACTCGTTCACCTGTGCGATCCCATATAGCAGGTGAGGCTCCGTAGCTCCTAGATGGGTTTGGTCGTGTGCTGTCGTATTTTTGTCTACGTCTAATTTATTACGCTGTTATCATAAATGTATTAAAATGTTTTTTTGGGTACAGCAAATATCACAGTGTCACTGCTGTTTTGTTTGATCTGAAACTCCCCAGTTTTAACACTATTATGCACAATTTTCGTCATGTATACAGTGCACACTGGTGGTCGTCTGGCAATATGCTGATAATTAATCTCAGAAACATTGGAGTTGTTCCTGTGCGTAGCTGATGTGTTTTGCTGACTGTGTTTGTGGTTGCTCTTTGTGTCTGCATGTATATATATTTTCTTACTTTTTACTACTCTTTTAGGCTTAGATCATATGGATTTTTTTATCTGATACAAATAAAGATTGATTGATTGATTGATTACCATTTTTGATTTATCCTCATTTAAATTCTGGAAAAGCGACGATTGCAATTGTGATACGGAGCACAATATTACTTAGTATTATTCGGCGAAGGCAAGCGATTTCGCTTAGGCCTATAGCTATTAGCTACCCATGTTTCTGTCGTCTGTCACACTCGTGCACTCTGCTTAAACTGTTCGACAAATTTACAACTTGCATGCCACTTGGCAGGAACACTTGCGCATTCCAATGACATATTGTATTAGGTAGGATTCCTGATCGACAGGGGAATGGGAGATCGGGAGTTAAACTCCTTTCTCTAGCAAAAACTTCCATATTCACCAGGGGGCAGCACCGATCAGCGATTTCGCGTTTTACCGAGTTAATTTGATCACATGTTATTATGGCCAGTGTATACGTGGCGTGTATACAGAGCGCTGTAAGCCAGGTCATTGGTCAGCCAATGGACTGGAACCGTGTCAGGTCTGTACGTCAGGCAGTTATCAGAGCGAGTCTGGTGCTACAGACTGCATTGAGTGTCCATCACACAGACCACACACGTTGACGCACCACGCCGCCCTCACTGCCGCTGACTGCTTCGGTCAGTAGTCATTATTAGTCGTTACTACAGTCTGTTTTTTGGGTCGGCGTGTAGGTTAAAATAGTGTGACTGAAGTACGGGTCTCCGGGACAGATGATTCTAAACGTGTCTTCACTGTCATGAGCAACTCTATAAATAAAGTTTACCAGTAGCTCTACGCTTCGACCTAGCAACGAAACTCTAACGATTTGGATACATTTTTTTGCATTATTATTGTAGTCACAAAAAAAACTTAACACTAGTGGCGTATTTTAGTTTGGGTCTTACACTGATAATAATTTTATAAATTCAGGCTCGCTGCAAAAACTGTGTATTAATTCAATGCCGTAATTTTTAGTTACTGGCACATCCGGTCTCTCGCTCAGTCTGGTTTTTAGCAACACGAATATAGCGGCTCGTTCGAACTACTAGTTTTACATATACGCTTCTTTTTTACACAGCGCATTAGACTTGTCATGATGATCATCATCTGTTTTTTTCGCTGTCTGAAAAATGAACTATTTTGCAGAGCCTGCCTTCAACCAGCACGTTCGTGATATTGGGCGAACATCGTACTGAAATTAACTGACCTGATCTTTTTACAGTTAACGCGCTATGTATGTTACCTACATACTCGCTCGCTTACTTGCTTGTTTGGCAGGCGAGGTGCCGTGTGACGAGTACAGAGGAACGTGTGACGTCACGTCCGGGTACCGATGCGTGCGGCTTAATGACGACACAGACAGACAAGATGGCGTCGCTGCCGCTGCCGGCGAGGTACAGTGCATGTGTACGCTCCCAGCTGACGAGTGTACACCTACCGATATGCTCGACCACACCGACCAGTCGACCAGTAACGTCATCGATCCTGATAATTATGATAATGATGATGATGACGTCATTGATGACGTCATCAGTGATGTTGTGAGGGAAGAGAAGAATGTGGTTGGTCATTCTCGTTGGCTGTTGACACACCGACACACCGATCGTCTTGTAGGTCAGCACTATAGCTTCAGCAGTACACTACATGTATGTCAGCGTTGATCCCTAATCAAGTTGCAGTGAGCGATTTGCAATTTTGATGCTTGAAAACAGCTGAGCGCAGACATCTAACAGTAGTCGCAATAGGACGACAATATCTAACGCGCTGTAATTTGACCAAATCATTACAAGGGTACAACATGTTTAATAGTCAACGAAAGAGAAACGTTCAAATAAATAGGCTTAATTTGCCATATTGGCAGGCTTATACTTTAATTTATGGGAAAAAAACCGTTTAGTTTATCTACAGTGTAAGGGTGACATCGTTGCTGTAGATATAAAATAGCACAAATCACAATGTAAAAATTCAAACTTTACCTTTACACAGTCAGCAAAGTTCTTCTGACATTGTGTAAAGGTGATGTTTGAATTTTTAAATTGTGATTTGTGCTGTTTTATATCTACAACCACGATGTCACCTTTACACTGTATATAAACTGAACAGTTTTTTTCCATAAATATTTGCAGTTTTATTGCCGTTGGAAGTAATCTGAAGCTAAATAGAATTTGGCAGTAGAATAACCACTACAACTGCTACCACAACTACTGCTACTCGCATTTCTACTTCGACTATAAGTTACCCTTATTTTTGCTATTGTTATACTCTACCTTTACCATAACTTACCTTACACCTACTGCTACCATAACCCTACGCCTACACTACCACTATACTACCCCTATCTTTACTACTACTACTACTACGTATACTGTGATTGAAGTCACATTTTGACATCCACAATAATAATTTTAATTGACCCAACTCTAGCAACATCGTTGTCCTCTGGCGTCAGCATGAATACTATCCACTTAAGCTAAATTTAACGACTCAAAATCCGTTTGCTTTGTCACCAAACTCTACTTTTTGCCAGTATTTTATTTATTTTATTGTGCGTAAAGTAAATTTAAAATTTGGTTTATTTTGGAATACGGGCTACTTCGCTTAGTTCTATGGGTTTACTATCAATTTACGTTCAAAGCGGACGGGTGTCCTATCTCACTTTAAGCAGCTCTCGAATTAGAAGATTCTGTCGTTAACTTTTAGAATTTCATACTAATCTAACATCTGATTAGTTAATTATGGCAATGTTAGAAAATGTAGAAATGTTTCTATTGGTAGATAACAACGATTTTTCGTATATTTGACGTATGTTTTTTTGCGGGGGTGCGCATATGCGCTTTCGAATAATTGCGATAACACCCCATCTGACGCGAAGATCTTTGATATACCTCTTACGTAAGCCGAGTTCTAACCCATTATGTCCCAAATTTCGTTGTTATGGCAACGAGAGTCGCTCGGGGAAAAATTCGGTTGGCAGCATTCGATGGCCCATCCCCGAAAACCCGCATATTGACGCAAAAATCTTACAGATATCTCTTACACAGACCGAATTATAGTCAATTTTGTCCCAAAATTCGCTGCCATGGCAACGGGGGTCAATCAGGGGTAAATATATTATGACACCGTTAAATTGGCCGACCCCAAAAGTCGTACCCTAGAACAAAAAAAATACGACTCTATCTTATACACAGCCAGAGTTATGACTATTTAAATAGGTGTTTAATTTTCCCCATAGGCGCCATTGTAATTTTTTTCATATTTTTGGGGAAAAATAGGTTAAAATATTAAAGTTAAATTTTGTAACGCCCAAAACACTTTCTTGCGTGAAACCGCGTCACATGAGCCATCGGTTCAGTCGTTTTTGCTGTAGGGGACGGCAAGAATAAACAAGAAATTTGAGATAAAGCTCACGAGACGCGCGAAAGCTTATAGCAGTTTTGGTTTAGTAGTTTAATTAAAAATTGGGGTGTTCACGCTAAGTTAATATACAACTACCAAGTTCTCTATCTGGATCGCATAACGATAATTCCGTGGCGCCACCTTGTGAATAATATAAGTTTGTGTCGCAGCCCGAAATCGCCAAAAAAATCCATAAAACCCCCTATTTTAGCGTTCAAGGTCATTCAAGGTCATTGAATTCGGCGTCAATCGAGAGCCAGTGTACGACTTCCTATTAGTGATTAATAGTAACATTACAGGCCCTGTCTCGCATTGTTACTGAGATACAGCGACTTATTGGCCAAAAATCGCAAATTTTGCCCACCCCCTCTCATTTAGCGCCCTCGTTCGGGGTGATTTCCTTCGAATTTATGGAAAAGCTTTACGGTTCCTAAAACTATAGTCTTTCAGGCAGCCGACGGTGAAGATTTGGTGATTCTAGCTTGCACCGTTTTTGACTGATTTACCGGTGTGACAGACGGACGGACGGACAGAGAGACAGACAGACAGACGGACAGAATTGCTGCTGTCGCGCGTAAAAAGGGAAAGAAAGGAAAGGCACAAAAAGTCACGCAAGCGTTATATTTCACCTATTCGTGAGGAAGCCCCCCCCGTGAACGGATTTTCGCCAAATTTTGCACATCGGGAGATATGCCGGACATAATCATCCGTGCAAGTTTCGATGTGGAAAAATTAAGGGGTTTTGGAAATACGAGGTGTCAAATTTTGGAGTTTCCCATTGAAAGGGCTGGTCACCCTTACAACAGTGCTGCGCCTGTGATACACATAATTCGTCTATTTTGTTCTGTATAAGCTGTTCGGCTTTCGTCCTTCAGCGCTTTCATGCTGGGCGACTTTCGTTTGTACGTTACATTTTGTTTATAAGAAAAATTACTTGCACAGACTGTTACAGTGTAAGCCTGTGATGTGCATATGACGTGTTTTAGCTGATGGCAACGACGACGACGTCGCGTACGACTTCGATCTGCAGTTCTCAGGACGTGGACTGCGAGACACGGGAAGTACTGCGTCTACTCTGGACTGGGTTCTGCCCGCAGCACCGTCTGGCTTCTCAGCCTGCCTGTGGTTAGTCGTGGCGGCGACTCAGACCGAAGGCACGGCCCTGACGCTGGGTGGGTCTCGGAGTGGACTGGTGGCGCCACACGGCGAGTTGTCACGGGATGAGCGCTATGATATCATCGTTACTGTCGATCGACAACCGGTAGTAGAACCTGCACAATAGAATTTCATGGCCCCGATAGTTTCAATTCTGCTTTTTAAGGACGTGCTTCACTTAACATTTGCAACCGGTTTACTCTGCGTGTAACTGTCTCACATCTTTGACGAAAGGTCGAGGTCAAAAGTTGATCTTTCAAATCAAAAACGAAAATGTAGATAAACGACAAGCAAGTTTGATGGGAATGTCGCAGTTTACACGACCGAAAAGGCAACAAGGCTATAATACTTTGACAACAGACGTGCCAGAGCTCTTGATCGAAAGACAAGCGAACTTAAAACACGTCATATTTTATGTTTTTTAAATTTACTTTTATGAAAGATAGAAAAAAAGTTAATTTTAGTGCTTTTAAACTTTTGCTTAAACGCCGGCTGTTTCTTGCGTATGTTTGTTTAGCTGGTGAAAGTGGGCGGAGACAGAGAGCTGATCGTTCCAGTGAACACGGCTGCATGGAATCACCTCTGTGTGACATGGACACGTTTGACTGGTTACGTCAGAGTTTATGTCAACGCATCGCTGGTGTTTGACGTGCATCACCCCAGCCTCACTCGCTTTTTGCACCAAGGAGCACGTCTACGCCTAGGTATGTACGACTTACTGCTATGTCAGCGGCATAGGTTTTTATCTTTAATCTTTAATTCACCGATGACGGTAGAAAAACACAGAGAAACACAATAGCAACAGAGAAAAAAAGAAAGAAAACAAAAAAAAAATACATATACATAGAGTCATATTATCGAGAAGTATCTTATCTATTATCTTATCTTATTTACTATTAGGTTCAAATGTCAGAGCGACAGACTTCGACTTTGAGACATTTTCATTACATTAACTAGAAAGCAGTCATAGCCCGCATACCTCCGCCAAAGCAATGTTGTTCGCTAGGTGGCAGCACCATCTTCGGTTTGCCAGCAGTTTTCTTATGCCCCATTGAAAACAATGGTAACGAAAATTTCAAAATGATCCAGAATTCAGGATTCCTTCCGGATCACCCCCCAAAATGAATCACTGGTAGTTTTTGCCATTCCCGACATATTCTCAAAATTTCAGAAAGATCCGTCCATAACTTTTTGAGTTATCTTGCTGACTCACAAACAGACAGACAAACAAAAACCGGCAAAAACATTACCTCCTTGGCGGAGGTAACTATATATCGACGTAGATGTTGTAAATTTTAAAAATCCTCTAGCAGCTTTTAGCGCTGTAATAGATTAATACGATGAACAGCTGCAACATTAAACCTAATCTTAACCCGTAAAGATAAGCTGAAAGCTATTTCTTACTAAAAACGAATTTGTCATCCAAGTACAGTGGAACAAAGTTTCAGTACATTCATTTTTTGTTACCGAGGGCAGCAGTATACATATATTGACTGGCGTGGAGGTTATTATTAAAATTTTATTCCCGAAGTTCGTAAAATGTTGTTTCGAGATTAAACTAGAGTATAAAAATTTCAATGATAATCCACACGCCAGTCACTCTTTGTTTTGTTATACCCCAATACCAAACAATTCTGCAAGTCAACAAGTGAACAATCACGAACAAGCTGTGACGACTTCAATGTTGCCCGGTCAACAGCGCGGGCAACAGTGCGCAGGCAACAGTGCATATTTGTTAATGTCACGTGACGCTATTTGGGCCAGTCGCGTGCAGGTATTTTGCATTGAGGTATAGCAATAGTTGTTGTGTTATCTGTGATGTCAGGTGACGACTTCACGGGTTTGGTGCACGGTCTAACGCTGTATGATGAAGCGATCACTGAGCGTGTGATATCAACACTCGCCAGACACGACTTGTCCACATGTCAACGAGTTGTCGGCACTTTGTTGTCATGGTCCGACATTCGGTCACGTGTCACTGACAGCCGTGACGTCACTGTCAGCAGCCAGTCTCAGTGTCTTCGTGCTTCAGGTGTGTGTCACGTCACTGTCGTGTCAAGCAAGCATTTATTTCGCTCAATAATCGAAAATAATTGTAACAGTTTTTTTCGAAACCGAATGACCTTTAACGTCTCTGCGGTGTCTGTAGACAGATTACTTTAATCTGCTGCGTCATCAGATAAATGTTCACTAGCAATTGGTTGCGTGTATTGTATTTACAATGTATTGTTTTGCATAATATATCAGTGACGTAGCTTTAACAGCTCTTTGACACAGTGTCATTAATTTAACTTTTTAAGAAATTCGGACAGATGTTAGGTTTCGTGCTAGGCTTTATCTTGTAAGCCACTGGCGGTTTATGTAAGTGGTTATTTCCTGATTAATTTTAATTGATTGTGGCGTTGAACTTGACTAACAAGGCGTGGAAGAAGCGAGCCAGGAGACGGTTTGTGGTGTGTCATCTTGTCTTCACGGCGGTACCTGCCTACCTCACTCCGACACGTGTCAATGTCCCGCCAGCTACCAGGGACCTCGTTGTGAGCTGCGAGTCATGACGTCATCACACGGCCACGGTAACGTCACCAGGGACCACCCAGCGTGTGAGTCAGAACGGTGTCTGCATGGTGGCCAGTGTGTGCTGGAAGTAGACGCTCAACGTCGACTGACGGCTGTCTGCAGGTGTCCTGACGATTGGACCGGCAAACGTTGCCAAGTCAGTCAGTCACTGCATCACTCGCTATGCATGTGCACGATAAATGTTCAGAAATGCATCTGAAAATTAGCTTGTAGCCGACTGCTGAAGTGCGAGAGAATAACTAGGCCTATGACGTAGCAAGGAAGTCAACTAAAAGCTATCAGACATCTCAAATGTCCACCGAGCATGGTGCTAGGCCAATCACCTAGAAAACGCAAAGGACTTAAGTACAGTTCTACGTAATTTCAATAGTGAAGACACCTGGTCAATAATCCAGAAATCACGAAAACAGTCTGGATCGCTGCCAAAATCTAGTCACATTTTCTAGTCCTTAAGCTCATGCCCAACCCCGCTACAAAATATCATCTAAAATCCGTTTATAATTACTGCATAAGCATTTCTGTACAGCAGACGCCACAAAATTGGCAGTAAACAGTAAGGTGCCATTTGGAATGTTTTGAAACGAGAGCGTTCCAGATTATTTCTACAGTTAACGAGTTATATAAATCACCGCTTTTCTTATGCTTACATTACATGATGTTGGTTTGAGTGCAGGTAAGGCGCGTGAGGCCGTCATGTGAGCTGAATCCATGCCTCAACGACGGAACGTGCGTTGAACTTGACTCGCCGCCATACTACCGCTGTATCTGTGCTCAGATGGGCGACGTCAACATGCCGCTAGGACCTCACTGTGAGCCGCTGTCAGCGTGTGACTCCATGCCTTGTCCCGAGCACTCGACCTGTGTGCTCGTTGATGATCACTACAAGTGTGTATGTCACGATGATGATGATGATGACTGCCGGCATTCAGCTGCAGGTGCTCTGACGTCACTCGGATCACGTGATATTCTCGGTACGTAGAACTACAACTGTACATTTAACAGTATCTGTAGGCCTGCTAACTTGACATAGATGTAAGATA
>Ga0209671_1001823_pt1 | contig 18587 bp, 10 predicted proteins | sample WorMetHERISLAND2_2_FD_187401 | JGI IMG/M metagenome (GOLD analysis project Ga0209671, IMG submission 187401) | Marine gutless worms symbiont microbial communities from Max Planck institute for Marine Microbiology, Germany - Olavius geniculatus... | ecosystem: Host-associated > Annelida >...
TGTTAGAAAATGTAGAAATGTTTTTGTTGCTAGATAATAACGATTTTTCGTATACTTAACGTATGATTTTTGCGGGGGTGCATATGTGCGCTTTTGAATTATTGCGCACTGCCCATACCAAAATAAACCGATCTTGAAAACACCCCATCTGATGCAAAGATCTTCGATACATCTCTTACGTAAGCCGAGTTCTAGCCCATTATGTCCCAAATTTTGTTGCCATGGCAACGAGGGTCGCTCGGGAAAAATTCGCGTGGCATCATTCGATGGCCTATCCCCGAAAACCCCCCACAGACGCAAAAATTTTGCAGATATCTCTTACATAAGCCGAGTTATAGCCAATTTTGTCCCAAAATTCGTTGCCGTGGCAACGGGGTTGGCTGGGGGATAATTTAAATGACACCATCGGATAGCGCGGGCCCGAAAATAGGGGAGTAGGTGCAAACAGCGAGCAAAGTTTGAAGAATCTTTCAAAAAATGAACATATTTTTTTCTCTTTAGCAGCTAATTTAAGCTTCTAGGAGTCTGTGTTTTACTTACGGAAAACCCAAAACGGCGCTTTTATACGATATTAAAACAAGATCATTCGCTTTTTTAGATACCGGTACCGACAAGCGTGGGCAAAGGCTAAAAAATATTGCAAGACATGCTTTACGTATCTGTACCGCTGTTTTCAGGAAAAAGCTTCTTATTTGCTCTTTGCTAACTTCGACGCTACTGTCGCTACGGCAAATCAGAAACTTTTGTGTTTTTTTCCTTATAGCCTAAATTTACGCTTATTGTGTTTTTAGGTAATGTGCATTTTATCTGATCATGATGCTAATCGATCAGTCAATCGATCGGTCGATCAAAATATGACTAACCTCAAAAATGACTAATGGTTTACAATGGTTTACAACATCTTCTATGCCTGAAACCTAAAATGAAATATAAGGATAATATCCGAATTCAAGAAAAAATGTAAAGTTCAGACAAAACGCTCGCTGAACCAGTAATGTTGCTTATGGTGATGAACATGATGAATGGATGCAGTTAGCTGTTACGTGGCGCTGCATGCGTTCGGCAAGTACGCCGACATTAATCCGTATCCGGCTGACTGGTACACAGCGGTCAGTGTCAACGGCCTGACGCTGATACATGCCGTGCTGAGAGGTCTGGTCATGTACGTCTTACAGCCAGGCAACTGCCGCAGCAGCAGCCATCGGTACTTCGACGCTTGGAGCGACCCTGACGCGGCATACCAGCTCATCAGCTACCTCCAGTCTCAGCCAACCGGTATCAACGACTTGGGTTCTCTATCCGCTATTCCATAATGCAGCCAAAAACTGTGTTAGATGACGACAAAACCGCACTTATCAGACGCTAAACCAACTTTAACAGGCCCTAACCCTAACCCTTCGTTATGGCGGGCCGACATCGCATCAACTGTACAGTCCTTTATATTACTGCTAACGTTAGGGTCTATCTGATGTGACAACTATACTATTTGTGAAGGCTTTATAGGTTGTTTGAGCTTTTTCACTAAAAATTTAGTTGTATTTTGATTGATCTGGTTTGTGCGTGTTTTTTGGCTTTTTATTACTACTTAATTCTCCTACTACCGCCATTTTTTACACCCATCCAATACCACTAGAGTCACCGTTGATCCCAATCACCTTTGTCTATTTTTAACACATTTCTGCATGTAAGTTTGCTTCTAATTTGTTATTTATTTGTTATACTTAATTTCATATGCAACAACTGTTGTAACAATATTGTAGATGCAACTGTTGCGGAGTTGTTGCAACAATATTGCAGCAGTTATTCTGGCAATTGTTGTTGCAATTATAGTAGTTATTGTAGTTGCAGCTAATGTAATTATTGCAGCCGATGTTGTTGTTATATTGCAGCAACAGTTGCCGCAGCTGTTGCTAAATTAGCAATTGTTGCCCAAAAGTTGTTGGAACATTGCAGTACTTGTTGCAGCACTTATAAAAATTTTTGCAGCAAATGTTGTTGCCACATTTGCTCGAACTGTTGCAGCAGCTGTTATTGTATAAAATTGTTGCAAAAGTTATTGCAACTGTTGCAGCAGTTGTTGCAAGAGTGTTGCAGCAGCGGATGACAGTCTTTGTGACCGCATTTACTGTAATCATTGCAGCAGGCGTTGTTGCCACATTTGCTGCAACTGTTGTTGTATAAACAATTGTTGCAAACGTGTCTGCAACTGTTGCAGCAATTGTTGCAAGAATGTTGCAGCAAAGGGTGACAGTCCTTGTTGCAGCAGTTTGTGTACTTATTGCAGCAAATGTTGTTGCCACATTTGTTCAATTTGTTGCAGCAGCTGTTGTTGTGCTAAAAATTGTTGCAAGAGTTGTTGCAACTATTGCAGCAAGTGTTGCACCAGTTGTTGCAACAATTTGCAGCAGTGGGTGACAGTCTTCATTGCAATAGTTATTGTAATTATTGCAAGATATGTTGTTGCAAGAGTTGCTGCAACTGTTGCAGCAACTGTTGCTATGCCTCGATAAAAAGTGATCGTTGTATTCTAACGTTCTGAGGTTGCAACAGTGGAGATTTTTTTTAAACTTCATCAACATTTGCAAAAGATGTGGACAAAAGTTTGATATTTTGCTTATCGACTCAATGTGTAGTTATTTGCATCTGCCACATTTATTGTTGCAACAGCTGTTCATTAGTACACAAAGCATCTGCGGTCAACGTTGACCTCAGCTGGTACTCGATGTAAATGTTCGCTAAATTCTATTAATTAACTAGAAAGCAATCAGCTCGCAGGTACCTCCGCCAAAACAATGCTATTCGCTAGGTGGCGTCACCATCTTCGCTTTGCCAGCGGTTCCCGTATGCCCGCTTTAACGCAGTGGTAACGAAAAATTTAAAGTGATGCAGAATCCAGGATTCCTGCTGGATTCCCCCCCCAAAATTGAACCACCTGTAGGTTTTGCCATGCCCGACATATCCTCAAAATTTCAGAAAGATCCGTCCATAACTTTTTGAGTTATCTTGCTAACACACAGACAAACAAACAAACAAACAGACAAACAGACAAACAAAGTCTGGCAAAAACATAACCTTCTTGGCGGAGGTAATTATCAATCACATAAAACTGTCATACGTAGATAATGTGTGCACAAAAATGTTAAAAGTCACGAAATTCCAAAATTTTATTTTCAATCACTGCAGAAAAATTACACTAAAAATTTTGTTTTGGGGTCAACGTTGACCCCACGGTATTAGCAGGGTTAATTGTAGTGTTTAGTGATGTCAGTGACTTGGCAAAATAAACTTACAAATAATAAATTAATTCCAGAGCGTGTTGCTGTCGCAGCAAACATCACATTACGGGCGATGTATTCAGTCCAAAGTTACTCTTAATCACTAATAAGAAGTGGCATACGTCCTTACAGATGACGTGAAACTTATTGATCTTGGATGACCTTAAAGGTCAGTACTCCAACAGGAACGGTATAACTGTTTAGCGCGTCTTCGCTAGCTTTTTGTAGTTATTTCACAAGCTAGAAAACTTGGCTGCTCGGCTACTGTTATTTTCGACTATCATGCCATCGTTCTGCGAACAAGTAAATTCTGTGTTGGAAATTAGCTGAGTTGTGTTGCCTAATTCCAATTTTATTCACATGTAATTGCCTATCATTGATTTCTAGATGCGCGTTTGACAGCGGTGACCGGGTTACTTGTATAGGTACGATTATCGTCGGAGCGACTGGCGACGAGCCATTGCGAATATTCGAGCAGTCAGCCGCCGCAGGGGGCGACGATCCCAAGACCACGATGCGAGACGTCCTTGGGGTTGACTTGAGTTCGCTTGCCTTCAATGGAAAGTTCGTCTTCGTGGCGCAGGTCGGAAGTCCTCAGAAAGTCGTCATGGAACTGAGAGACAATTCAGCACCGCATGCTATTGACATGGATGTTCTGATCACAGGTTGGTTAATAAAGGCAATGGTGCAAGTATTAACTTATCACAGCCGAATCAGCATTTTCCTCGTATATAGTAAGTAAGTAATTTATGCAGCGCGTTAACTGTCATAACTTCGAACGCGATCGGTGTGCTAGGAAAATAAAAAGTTTATGTTTTAGCTGACGTAAAAAGTAGGTAAAGAGTATATGATGCATTTCAGAACATATTAATCTTTGCCGTACATAAAAGCAATTATGATGGATGTCAAGTAATTTTTACTTTGACTTTAGCTGCACGCATCATTTTAAAGGCGTTAATGAACAGTAACTTGGACGTGAATCACGCGCATGAATAAAATCATTGCTTTCGTTCTCTTGCATGCAATCATTTCTTGTAAACATAATATCCACAAAAACATAAAAGGGTTTGATTAGATTATTAAAACGGAAACGGAGCGTGGCCTCATGACCGATAAATAATATATTTCGGTGGAGGGGCGCATCTGGGATTGTGAGATCAAGATTCAGGGTTACTGGCTCGGATCTAGCGCTGCTAAGCCTGAGTCATTCTTTGTTGAAGACATGTTTAGTTTTTTTGCGTTCGTATTTGATTAGTCTTTTTGCGATCCAAGTTGTAATTTTCCAATCGTTGACGGTTGCACTTTAATTAATTTTTGTCTGTCTCTTGTTTTAGTATTAAATGTGACGTGGATTCAGCAGACGTTCGTGTTTGATGCTATGCAGGTGAAGAGTTGGATGCTGAGTTTGTGAGGGTTACCGGCTGAACAGTCGTCATATATACATACTAGTTATCGGAATTCTGTCAGGCAGAGTTTCGACTGACCGACAGAGAACCACGTCCACTAAAATCTGAGATTTCCACTGCTATAAAGGCCCTATCTTGCACCGTGACGGACGGACGACAAACACGCACGCTGTACACTGATTGACTGCTGCTGTCGCGCGTCACGTGAACTTTGCTCAAATTACTTGTCCACTTCATAAGAAACTAAGAAATCGGTGCTCCATTTTCAGTCAACCCATGTCAAAACCGCGTGTCGCCAAATGTTGGCCGTGTTAATGACCGTGGCCTCCAGATGCGCGCAGTGAGGACAGTGGGCGTCGTGTCCCTTGCACCCGGGCAGTGCTTGCCATTTGAAAATGAGAGGCGATTGAAAAATCGATCGCGCCGCACAGGGTAGGCGATCGATAGACGATCGATTATGAGAGGGAACATAAGTACCACCGTTGAGTGTATACGCTAAGATCAGAGGTCTTTCCCTTGAGTGCCAAAAAACAACCACCCTCAAATCACATCAACCCCTCTTTTTTCTTTTTTCTTTTTTCTTTTTTCTTTCCTCCTTCTTTTACTCATTCTGCTTTCTTCTTTTTCTTTTTTTCCAGGAGTCTACAAAAACCGGGGCGGAGCTTCGGCCGCAAATGCATTTGTATTATTTTTCGAGCTGTAAAACGCATCTTACGGTAACACATTGATATTAGACATAACACAGCAACAATGCTACAAAAAAAATTTAAAATGTGGTAACTGAAAAAATTGTACAAAAGCAGCATGTTTTGACAGAGTTTTCGTATCGTATACACGTGCAAAGGTTCGCTACTCAATTATTAAATAATGGCAATGACCAATCGCAAATTTGCGTAAACTTGGCAACCAAAAAGCATTGATCGTGGCCAGCGAGTGGGGGATCGAATTTCGATCGCCTGGCGGGCATTTAGGCGATCGACCGATCGATCGCTTTGAACGGCAAGCCTTGCCCCCCCCCCCCAAAAAAAAATAATGTTCAAAAAATTGTTTTGTATAAAAAGCATTTTGAACACGTTCTAGAGTAGAGATGACCATAGGAATGGGATTCCCTATGGGAATGGGAATCCCATGGGAATTCCATGAAAATGGGAATTGATGACAAAATTGGGAATGGGAATGGGAAGGAATGGGAAGGAATGGGAAACAACCTGCATGGGAATGAGAATGGCCCTTATTCCCATGGAATAAATTCCCATCGACGATTGGTTTTGATGACAGTCCTGTTCTGCATAGAAAACTACAATTAGTCAAAATAGAGTACCATTGAGCATATTTTCTTTAGTTTGTGATGTTCAGTTATGATGAAAAGTAATGCAGTAAAGCTGTCGTGATCAGTTTTACGCGCAATAGTAGAATGCTTCGCGCGTCTTACCGTCAAAGAGGGGTACCCCCCCCTCTAAAAACGTTATTTTGACCCTATTGGCTCTTCTAATGTGAAAGCGGTTGCATTACCTACACGAAGTCTAGCACTATGCTATAGAAGTCACGGCATTGTTTGTTATATAGACTCACTGAGCACACTGCACGACGGCTGAGTTTATTCTATACACTAACGGACGCAGAGTCGTTGTTTCTCAGTTTCGCTCCATTAAGAGCGTTAGAATAAAATTTTCGTATTGCAAAGGGTAGGCCAAAAATCTAAGCCTCCAACTTCTGTCCATATTTTTGCCAATAATTATTTATTGACTTTTAAGCTCTGCCGCAAATTTCTAGTTAACATTTTTACAGCACGAGCTATTTTGATTACGTTGGTCACTTCGATCTATCTTACGGAACGAAGCAAATGATTGTAAATACACGTAATAAATTTTGCACCGAACAATACATGCATGTACCTGTACATTGCACAATGACACGGTGCGCAAAACAGCAGTATATACAATATTGCTAATTACAAATTTAGCAATTAAATTAATACAGGCTTATTTTATCGTCGTCTATAATAATTGCCTAATCATGTTACAGGGGCCAATACAGTAACACGTAAAAGTATAGGCCTACATATCTGAATGCAACGTTGAAAGAATAGTTGTTAAAATCGGTTGACATAACACTGTAGGCCTACACAGCAAATTACTTCACTAAGTCAATTAGGCTCAAAGAGAAACAACTGCGGTGGTGTTGTGGCAAGGGGGGCAAGGAGGACAATCCCCCTCTAACGGTTATCCTGTACAACCATTTTTTTCAAATACAAACTTGGGGCTAAAAAGCATCCGTTTAGAGTGAAGAGAAATTTAGCGGCAAAATTGAAATTATAAGCATTCCTGCACGCATAGTCTCCTCTGTCGGAAATTTGCTGCTGTTATGTCGGAACAACTTCCTGTCATCCCGCTCCCCTACTTTTTATCACATTACGCCGCCGAAAGAATAGCATTGATCGGGAGTCTCTGAAAATGTGGATAGCGCCCCCGTCAGAGAGGTGGCAGTAGCTTATGGACAGTCAGTCAGTGTAACATAGCGAGTGCGATCAAGACTGTAAGCCTACTCGGAGAGATCGGCGTCGGTCTGACTGTAGTAATCGGCGAAGCACGACGAGTCTGGTGTGGACCGGCTGCAGACCGCATCCAGAGCAGCAGAGTCAAACTGCACCAAGTCTTTCTGACGCTGGGCGTCGTGATGGTGGAAGCTGAAAGTCTGGACCTTTGCGCCGCCGTGTGATAGATGTTGAGACGATTGCGTCACTCACAGTCTCCGACTTAACCTCGGCCTTGGACCAAGTGGACTGGACGGAGTAGAAGTCTACATGACTGCGACTGCGGACTCAAACTGCGTCAGTTGTTGCTGGCGGCGGTCGCTGAAAGTCTGGGCCGGGTGCGAATGGCGTGACGAGTGATGCTGCGATGGTGATGTGACCAGATCCAGAGTCTGTCTGTAGGCTGCTGCTGATGCTGCACCACCGCCCAGTAGCAACGTCACATCGGCTGCTGATGCTGATGTATCGTCGTACAGGTGACTTCGCTCACTCAGCTCCGACCTACCGACACAACCATAGCTCATTTAAGGGTTAAAGGACTAAATGGTATAGCTTTTCATTGAAACCTATCTCAAAGCTACGCAGCGTCACCTGCCATATGGGATCGCACACCCGACACAGGTAAACGCGCCTGCCTCAACCCCAGCCAAACAAGCCGATACTCGATTTACCTAACCAGGAGGGATGAAAGGCTGAGTTAACCTTGGTGTTGGTTATAACATAGGCTACCGAGATGGCTTATTTGTCCGCTTGATGGCTAGCGTCCCGACGGGGAGTCGAACCAAAGACCTCGCGACTACAAATCCAACGTTCTACCGTTACACACTGACGGCAGAAAAAAAAACTTATGATAGCTCATGTAAAATATATTTTTATTCTAACGATAAAACATTGCAGTTATGAAAAGAGAAGAATAAGAAGATACTATAAAGAAGCTAACCATTCGTGCATTTACTACCAAAGTAACCAAACGTACTGCGCGCTACATAAAATGAAGAACTGCTCGAGTTAATAAATGTATTTGTGTTGCCTACTGATTGTGGCGTGTTCTATTGGTTAACATGCTATGTGCTATATCAACGAACTTAGAACTTGGATGGGTGATTGTCAGCAAACGGATAAACCATCTCGGTATGTAACTAGCCATCCGTGTCAACTCAGCCTAGCCGTCTCCCTCATGAAAAATCAGCTGAAAAAAAAATAATCGTGGCATTAACGTGCTTCTTCGACTATTAAAATCTTTCTTTCCTCGTGAAGAAATGTCTCCCGCCATTAAAATTACGTCGTAGTCGGCGTAATGGAATCGCCCGGGTGTAAAAAACGCGGCAAATGTAAATAATCGGCGGGGAAGACTTGACAGGGGATCCTATAACGGAGGATTACGGAACACAAACGCAGTGCAAGCGCTGAAGCGGAAAGAAACACCACTTAGGCCCAGTGATGCTCCAAATAACCGGTTCTTGTCGACGCAGCGCAAGCCTATGAGCGGTGGACAGCGATCATCTCAAAGGCCGGTATTTAGTGAGTCGTACGCGGTTACTGAGCCAATGGTTCGCCGCAGAACGATCGACTAGTCACTGGCCGGTGGCGGCAATTTGCAGCAATTACACGACGATGTCGAACGTGATACTTAAAGCTCTGTGTCGAGTGCATGGACAGACTAGGACTAGAACTATAGACATTAAACACTGAACGGCTGGCTGGGGGCAACTGAAATCGCGAGACCTGACATCGCGAGAATGGACAACGTGGCACCAGATCGCAAGGGTGGACATTGCGAGACAATGCGAAGTAACGCTAAATGACGCATAAAATTAACTTTAATTGCACGTATTATATAAAAACATTGCATCAACAGTTGGCACGCGTTTTGCAAAATAACACAATACAGCAGTATTATATAAAAAAATTCTATAAAAAGAAAGATCAGTCAGTTCAACATTGAGTAAACTGTGACACACGTTTAGTTAGAAAAATATTATACTGACCAAACTTGACACACTTCGCGGACCACGAGACGTCTAGACCGGCTTTTAGTCTTGACGTCACTAATGTTGGCAGTTTTCGTTTGGTGCCATCAGTTGATGACAAGGCCTACTAACTGACAAGTGCATGCCATGTGACTTTGCGGCCGGCTGGCCACGCTTCATTAGTCGGACTGACAGTACAGTTGTCTATGCTCGCTGATGAAGGCACCCTTTTTGCTCAACTCCTGATCTGGTGCCGCGTTGTCAGGTCTCGCGATGTCAGATCTCGCGATTTCAGCGCCCCCCAGTGGCTGGCTGCAGTACGCAATCACAGCAGCAGCAAGCGCGTCGTCGCCAGCGCACTAACCCTGCAGTCACGAGCAGCGTGCAGACGGTGCAGGGCGGGTAGCGCTAGCTATTTTCGCATCATTTGCCATCATATCATATCGTATTATTTACTGTACTGTAGCGTATGGTGCCCCTCATCCGCATAGCACAGAAGCGTCATTTATGCAACTGTCGCAGTGCAAAAACATACAGTAACAAAAATAAAATAAAAAATACGATAAAAAAAACCCAGCTGTCGCTAGGGAAAGCCGACCGTATTGTCTGTGTCCGAAGGCCCGCGAATGTAAATGTTATTTATTGCTAACTTGGGCCTATATAACTTGCAAACGTGGTACCACAGGTAACAGTTAGCGGTCGGTATATTTTTCTCTTCAGACAGTTTTCCTGTAAAACCCGGTTTAACCACAATACATTCGTTACAGACATACAGACAGACAGACAGACAGACAACAGACAAAACAGTGTGCCGTAATAAGCGCGACCATTAATACGGTCGGCTAATAAAAAACAAGGCCACTACTAAAACACAGTTCTATATACTCCCGTGTAAGTTTCTAAAAGTAAGCTAGTCAAACAATGAAGAATCGAATGAGTACAAACTGATCGTGGATGTCAGAAGAAGTGACTGAAGCTGCAACGTCAGGCGCTGGATCGGCGACAAATGCAGACTGACCTATGCACACAGCAATGTTCAGCATTTTGAAATATTTCGTGCATTTATTATATGTATTTTAATTGCGGATATGATGGCGGCCCGGCCGTAAACAAAAACGACGGTGAAACCTGAAAACAACGGTTGCGATAACTGACATTAGAGATCTGCGCTTCTCATAGTTGTTATGCATTTTGTATTTTACACAAAATGCAATACGTGCTTTTTAAAAATATTTAAAATACTTTAACAAACACGTATTTTAAAATACTATTCTGAATAATTTGAAACTAGTTCAAAACGTATTTAAATAGTTAGCCCAGTCAGTTCTTGCAATGATTAGAAGGCACTTTGAAGTAATAGATAAAGAAGATTTTATGGTACTGTACAAAACATACATACGTCCACACTTAGAATATTGTGTTCAAGTTTGGTCACCGCATTTGAAGAAAGATATCGATAATCTAGAAAGAATCCAGCGAAGAGCAACAAAATTGGTCAAAGGATTAAAATGGAAAAGTTATGAAGAACGGTTGAAGATACTCGGTTTACATTCATTACAACAACGATGAATCAGAGGCGATCTTATTGAAACCTATAAAATTCTTACTGGGAAAGAACGTGTTGACAAACAGAGGTTCTTTCGGTTGGCTACGAACTCACATGGTCTACGTGGTCGTCAGTTGAAACTATTTATGCCTAGATGTTCAACAACTGCTCGCAGAACATTCTTCAGTTCCAGAGTTATTGAAAGCTGGAATAGTTTACCACAACATGTAATCGAGACTCCATCAGTGAATGCTTTCAAAAACAGATTGGACAGACACTGGTTAGATATGGGCATATAAAGCGAAAGCTACAGAGCTCATCATCATCAAGTACAAGTACAAGTACAAGTAAGTTCAGCCGAAGGATTTCGAACATCGCTGCCGCCTACGAAACCGCTTCATTAAACACCACCAGTAACTGCTCGACAGTGTCTGTATATATAGTATTTAATATAAACGCTGTTTCAGATACCACAGCAGTAATTAAATTGTATTTATATTTACATACTAAAATATGCAGATACTCAGCGGCGTCATGCGTTAAAAATTTGGCGCTGCAGAAAGTTAAAATTTGCCGACAGATAGCTGCAAATTTTTGACAGAGAAATATGGGCACTCAAAATTGCAACTTTGCTCCTAAATTTCGGCCAAAACGGAAAATTTTTAGACCAAAATTTTGTATTTTTTTCAAAAAAATTTCGAAAAAATAAACATTTTCCCAAAGACTACAAGTAATCTGAGCAAAGCTCAAGTGACTCCCGACAGCAGCGGTCCTGCCACCTGGACAATCGTGTACAGCATGCAATAGAATAATACTGCGTCTTCAAGGAGTACACAAATTTGAGATCTTTGTACGGAAGACTTTTTGAATTTAAAATGTCGAAATTTAGATTGTTAAAAAATGTACGTTCTGTGCTAAAATTTTCATACGCAGGTTGTCTAGGTCTATCTGCTGCCATTAAGGCACAATTTACTCTTAAAATGTGCGCCGCTGCCGAAAATTAAAAAAAAAACATTAAATCCCTTATTTTGGGGGTTCAAGGTCATTCAAGGTCATCAATGTTGACACCATGTCTGTGCCTATCTTCAACTGTTTTCACGCTAGACGAGCCAATAGCGGTAAAATAACCACTTTTTAGAGGGGTACCCCTCTTTGACGCCCACCTGCGCCGACGTCCTTGAATCTAAGTGGTTAGCACTTGGACTGCTAAAATCTGTGTCTAATGCTAACAATATCATACGCAGATTGTTTTGGTCTATCTCTTGCCATTTCGTCGCAATTCACTCTTGAAATATGCACTGCAACAAAAAAATTGTGAAAAATTCACTAAAAGCCTCTATTTTGGGGGCTCAGGCCGTTGAAGGTCATCAAAGTTGATAAATCTAAAAAGCCCGTCACCAGTGCTTGTTATGATAAGCAACATGTCTGTACTTATCTGCAACCGTTTTCACGCTACGAGCCAATAGCGGCAAAAACGTCTTTGTAAGGAATGCCCCTATTTGACGCCCTCGTTCGAGGGGAATCCCTTCACCCAGAGGCATAAAAATTTGTCACGAAAAACTAGAGTTCTTGGGGCATCCCATGGTATAGATTTTGTGACTCTAACTTGCACTGTTTTGATACAATCGCAGTGTGACAGACAGACAGACACACAGACAGACAGACGGACGCCTAGGCTACGGCTAAGACGGGCGAAACATTCTGCTATCGCGCGTAAAAATGTAGAAGGATTGGCAATTGGCCCATCCTGCCCCAGCTTTTCCCCTGCCACTGCGTTACTTAAATATTATTTATATACTGAAATATTTAAATTAAATAGATGACAAGGCTGCTGACCTACGACGCCGCTGGTCTGAAGCTGAACCAATGACTGTCGGAGATTGAGGTTAACGTAGCAGCCAGCAGCGGCAGCAGCTGCAGCTGCTGACAGCACAGCTACGGCAGCTGCTGGGTGCTGGTGTGACGTCATCAGTGACGTAGGAGTGTTGGGGCGCGGGGGAGGACTTGAGCTGTTGTTGTTGTTGCGGACGTGCGACAGACTGACAACTGTAGTCGTTGTCGTCGTCTGCTGGTGCTTCTTCTGTCGAGCGCGAGAATTCTGGAACCAAACCTGGACAAACCAGAACGCACTTAGAGCCGCACGCTGTAGTAGCGGATTGCCGAATTCACCGCCCGCCAAATTTGTGTGCGCCGAAAATACGCCGAAAGAAATAAAGATACCGTACCTATTCGATTTTTCCTTTGTCTTAAAGAAAATTACACCCACTACAACTGTGAATTCGTTCTTTAGCTGCTACCAGACGATAGAAACTACACAACAGACAATAGTGCTATTGTTTGCACGCGGTTTGTAGTTTTGATATTTTTCAACAGTTTATGACAAAATTATGTATTATCAGTATTACACGATATACATCAATATTTAGTTCGTTAGCTATACAGTTATCTGGTGCAGGCTCGCATAAATGTGTCGCTTTAACACTGCATGCCTTCGACGACGTGGCAGGGCCTAAGTTGGCAATGGCCAATCACTGACCTGAGTGACTCGCTTGGAAAGCCCAGTCTGCTGAGCAATTCGCTCCAGGTCCTGTCCGTCTGGATTGCTGTCGACGCGGAAGTTTGCGTGAAGGATTCGAAGTTGTTCCTCGGTGAAAGACGTTCGCACGCGCTTCGTCTTCAGCTTATGTCCAGACCCGTCCTCGCCGTCTGTATATTCAGTCCATCAATATTCAATCAATCTATCACACAATCAATAAAACAGTTTAAGTACAGTGTGTGCAAAATTACAAAGCGACAAAAATGAACTGAAATATGTCAGTGCATTTTACTTCATGTTAGCACAGTTCACTTCGCGAAATGTACTAAGCGAGTTCAGTTCAGTTTACAGCTCTGAGCGCTCCTCAAACACCTTTAGCTGGATTTGAGGAAAAAAATGGGAAAAATGGAAGAAAAAACACAGCGAAGGAGTAAAAAGGGGGAGATAAGAGATAAAAAAGGAAAAGAAAAAATCGCCCTGAAGAAAAATTCCAGCCACGGTCTCGACGCGAACCTGCTGTGAGATGCAAAGTCAAGCAAGATACGCAACAAACAACAAGCACTCATTATGTTCTATCAACTCAAATACGAAACGTAAGCTCTCTTCTGCAATCTAAAAAATAAGCAATCCCTATCATAGAAAAATTCAGATAGATGTCATAGTCGAGCATCGGTTGAGACAATAGACAACTGTGACGAACCGCGGCCCGTCGAGAGAATGGGGTAGAGCCTATAGAGGGGTTTTGCTACTCCGGGCCCGCGACGTTTGGGGGCCCCACCGTCGGCCAGAAATATAAAGTACGCCAGAATGTACCATTTTGAAAAGAAAAATTCAAAAAAATTCTTCCCAGAGGGCCCCGCGAAAATGTTTCCCCGGGCCCCGCTGTGGCTCTCGACGGGCCTGGTTAACGGTATGCTATATTTAGAACGAATCTGTTCAGTCAATCAATCAAAAGTCAAAATGCATTTATACAGCGTCAGCAGTGAAAAAGTCATTTTAGGTTAAGGTGAATTACGTGACATAATCTTGGTCAAAGCGGTGAGCTGCGGTGAAGTTACTGTGAGGCTATGTTGAGAACTTGAGATAGGACGACAGACGAGATACACTGAGTCTGATAGGCCCCTATTGACACTCAGCGCAGATTCGACAACCACCTCAACTCAACGCTGACCCTGGTACTTCTAGCTAGCTGTGTCTGTGTCTGTGTCGTGGATAGTCCTAGATGCCTAATACAGTTTCTCTGCCGTACGATTGCCAGCTATTGTTGGCTGAAACGTGCCAATCGTAACGTATTTTACTGCCAAATGGCCGCAAAAATGCCAAAATTTTCACAGTACAGTTCGTGATGAGGTCAGTCGTTTAAATGCTGAACATTAACTCTGATTGTAAATGCGAACTTTTTCGCAATTGTGCAGTTTTGTTTTCATTTAGCTTGATTCAAAAAAAACTTTTTCATGCTAAGTCATGCACTCGTTTAAAAAATACAGCTTTGTGCAAAAGCTATTTATCGGCCGTTCATGAACAACGGAGATGGATAAACGCCATTTTCAACATTGGATATTAATCTACGCTAGCAAAAATACTACAAAAGTTATATTAATGCAAAATAGTGCCAAATTTTAACGCCAAATATGAAAAATAATGCTAAAATGCCCAAACTGTCACTAAAAGTTTTTTTCTTAGATTTTACTTTAAAATGCAGATGCCCTGTCCCAGCTAAGCTTATCGCAAATTGAAATTTGACTTCCATCGTAAAATGCCAGTTGGCAACTGTGATGTGCCGGCGCGGCAGTCAATCGATGTTGAGCCAGCCGAGGCTAGTCACAAGTCATCTGTGCGGTCATCGCTGGCGGGCTCAATTCAATTACCTCGCTATCGACCACGTGCCGACCACGACTGGACCGCCGGCAGGCCGGAGCAAACAATCGAATATCGAGAGTTTTAATTCGTTGATTCAATTTGCTCGAGTCGCGTCTATCGCTGTCTGCGTTGACCATAGCGAGTGACCGGGTTGACCTATAATGACCGGACCGACATGTCTACCACACGACGTGACCGTACTGACTGGACATGCGCACTGGGCGCATAGTGGACATAGGCACTGAACATACATGTACACTGGACATAAAGTGGAGTGGACAGTGACGTCATAACTCGAGCCACTGCGGACACTTGACTAATGTTCAGTCACGCTGCTTTATGACATTTTCTCGTTTTATTTCTTGTTATTCCTTTACCTTTTACAGAACGTTTTGGCTACGGCAGAGTCGTCGGTGTGGATCTCCGTCCATCACGCTGCTGTACTGTGCCAAAAGAACGTAAGCTGGGATCACGAAATCCTCATTGTCAGCTACGCACGCTCGCCGACGAATCTGACAGACACGCTCTCTGACAACAAGGGTAGCTTTAGCTTAAAGCAATCGCAAGCTGATATCAGTGAACGGATGAATGGAGTGGAGGAGTATCGATGGGCAGTGCATTGTGCGATTCGTATATACATGCCACGTCGTGTGGTCGCGGCTTAGACAAGTAGCTCAGTCTTCGGTGTGTTCAGTCGAGCAAAGTGAAGTGAGTCACAGTAGCTGGAATGATGTGCGCAAAGTCAAGTCAAGTCAGATCGTCTGCAGTCAAGTCTGATTATTCTGATAACACTCTTGACATTTGCACCACGCAGCTCAACCGTAACCTGTACGCAACGCCACCAACGCAGCTAACGCAACGACCGCTTCTATCATTGTGTTTCAGCCGTTGCGTCTACTGCGTTAGTTGTTTGCGTTCCGGGGTACTTTCTTGCGTTCGTTACGTATACGTATAAATTTCTGTGTACAAAGACAAGTATTTGAGCAAAGGTCATGAGACGCGCGACAGCCTAGCAGTTCCTGTTCGCAGGTTGTGTTGGTCTCCATCCATTTCGTCGCAATTCACGCTTGAAATCTGCATGCGCCACAGCCACAAATTGCAAAAAAAACACTAAAACCACCTATTTTAGGGGTTCATGGTCATTCAAAGTCATCGACGTTGACACCACTAAAACGCTTGTCGCTATTGCTTGGGATAATGAATCATACAAAAGTTTTTTTTTGGTAAGACCAGACCGTTTAGTCACAATACATGCGTGACACTCGACGACGACAGACTGACAGACGACATATCGCGCCAAAGACTCGACATTAACAAGGTCGGTCAAAAAGCCTTGAAAAGTATGATTTGAACTGCTGAGATTTTAGGTTCATAAAAAAACTTTTTTACGCGCGAGAGCTAGCATAGCGGTAATAACTACGGTAATCCTGACTGTCTCTCCGTCTGTCTGACTTAGTGCCTGTCTATCACGTCCCAGTACCGATCCAAGACCAAGTATGATTAAGACATCGGGTCTCTAGTATTTCATGACAAAATTTCATGCCGTTTAGTGAGGGGGATCTCCACGAACGAGAAGGAGAAATAGGCACCCTCCGCAGAAAGGCGTCATTTTATCGCTATTGGCTTGTCCAGCGTGAAAATGGTTGCAAACAGATACAGGCATGCTACTTATCATAGGCCTATACAAGCACTGGCGACGAGCTTTTTAGTGATGTCAACCTCAATGATCTTAAATGACCTTGAACTCCAAGAATAAAAGGTTTTGATACAATTTTTCGCGATTTGGGGCTGCGACACACATTTCAAGAGTGACTTGCGCCGAAATGGCTGGAGATAAACCAAGACAACGAGCATATAAAATTTTCAGAATTGAATGTAGATTTTAGTCCCGACCCCTCACGTTCAAAGAGGCCTGCACACGAGGGTGTCAAAAAGGCGCACCCCCTTAAAAGTGGTTATTTTTTCGTTATTGGTTTGTTCAACGTGAAAACGGTTGCAGGTAAACACAGACATGCTGCTTGTCATAACAAGCACTGGTGACGTGCTTTTTAGTGGTATCAACATCGATGACCTTGAACCCTAAACATAAAAGTTTTTAGTGATTTTTTGGCGATCTTCGGCTGCCGAAGAGTGAATTGCGACGAAATGTATGAAGATCGACCGAGACAACCCGCGAACAGGAAGTGCTGTGGGCTCTCGCGCGTCTCATAAGCATTACCTCCGATTTCTTGTTGCACATTCCAAACGAATGTTCCAGCGCTGCCGTGGATAAATCGATCGAATGCTTTACTGACCGTTCTCGGACGAGCCGGTGGCAGTCTCCACATAGTGTGTTCGACAGAGCAGTCGATCGTCGTGCAGCGCAAATTCCTCGCCAGTGGACAGTTGTCGTTTGCACGCGTCGCAGGCGAAGCACGCCAGGTGATACATGTGATCGCGCGCCTTGCGTACCCAGTCCGTGGGACCCAGCACCCGCTGGCACTTGCTGCACTTGAACGACACCGACCTACGTCACACGTGATGCATTCAAAGACTTGTAAACACACAACATGCGGCGTCGTGGGTTAAGAAAGTGTGAAACGGCGGTAAAAAGTTGCAATTTTTCGTCAGACAAATTTCCGACAAAAACATGGGTCCTCACAATATAAATGCTCTAAATTTCCCCAAAATGGATAATTTCAACCGCAAATTTTGTACTTTTGAAAAAAGTTTTCCGACAAAAAATGTTCAACCTGGTAAAATTTCATATTACGGAACTTGTTTTTTGTACTGCGCACCGCAACTTCCGTCTGCCGTGCATATAGACAATTTTACTATAGACGACATTGCTGTAAGGGTGACCATGGCAGACTACCAGTGCCAAAATTCGTGCCAATGATTTTTGACATCAACACTGTCAAACAAAATGTCTGGAAGACCTCTGACTTTGCAATGTTTTGTTAAATTCTGTTCGCAACAAGTTCCTCGAAAATACATGAAACGTATCTATTATTTTTGCGACTTTCTGTACATTTAACTACAGGGTAGGCCAAAAAATGGCACAAAATTTTTATACGCTAATAACTTTATCAAATATTAACCGATTTTTAAAATTTTTTCACCTTCGGAATAAGGAGAAAATTTGTAGTGGCACTATTATTAAATATCCCACCACACCTCCAGTGTGTCGTTACACTACCTAATGAAATACCAGTGTTTTATGAGGGATCCCTGGTTAATATCATTCATCTAAATTATTTCATTTCCTTTTTGGCCATTTTTCTTTTGAATCTACTAAATTGTTCCATTTTATTTGGTTAGTTTTATTTTACAAATTGTTTTCATTCCCAAATTTCTCCTGTTTCGGTTTTATAAATCGTTAGTTAACAGACCGTATGCCCTTTTAAATTGCTCTTTAAATTCCGACCGGGTCGACGAAAGTTGAGTCGCCCCTATTACCCCTCCCCCCCTTCGCTACTAAT
>Ga0209671_1001826_pt1 | contig 18582 bp, 14 predicted proteins | sample WorMetHERISLAND2_2_FD_187401 | JGI IMG/M metagenome (GOLD analysis project Ga0209671, IMG submission 187401) | Marine gutless worms symbiont microbial communities from Max Planck institute for Marine Microbiology, Germany - Olavius geniculatus... | ecosystem: Host-associated > Annelida >...
TCTAAATGCCAAACCCGCCATAATTTTATCGCCATCTTTAGTTTGATTCGTGAATGGGATTGGCGAAAGCTTGCGGTAGCTTTGATCACAAGGCGGCTGTAAACAATCGACAACGTTCTACTGTCAACATCGATCAGCTGAGTTGTGATTACGTTTCAAGCCGACGTCATTCGCTGACTACTGGCCACGGATCGATCGAACTCGTCGCCATCACGATCACTAGACCCAGCCCATCTCCACGGCCAGCAGCCGAAGTCACCAGTATTCCACGCCGCAGCCAGTCCGCGCATCCGTGCATAGATTCAAAACGGATGCCGTGCCGTGTCCCTCCGGAGCTTTGGCGTGGTGCTCATCTCCCTGTCGTGGACATTGAGCCCGTTGCTGAATAGATCACAAAGTCTGCGAGGCATCGGGAGTGTGATACCAGACCTATGGTTACTCTCCCAGCCACAGAGGAGCATCACCGTCCCCTTACCAAGCATTATATAATTTGGTACTGGTCATAGGGCGCCGCCCATGAGTTGACCAGTACCAAATTATATAATGCTTGGTAAACTTTATAAACCCTTTATAAACGAAGCTTGTTGGACGCACACATAGACAACAGCTGCATTATAGGCCTACAGGTGGACACAAAGCAACAACTGACTGACTACGTATCTAATGCTTTTGCAGGAAATGTTAAATTCGCACTCAGTACACTGAGTCCACGATTTCCTGTCACAAACCGCAGCCAACAGCCGAGGACGATGCAAGTCCGCCAGCAGAGCGGTCCGCCGCCCGCACAGCCATGCAGACAGTACCGGGCGTGACAGGACGGACTCACTCATCCTCATCGTGACGGCGGGGAGCCGCAGGACTGCAGGCGCGGATCTCGGACCTCGGCTCGAGGTCGCAGCAGTCGGCGACGAGATGACCGCATAGCGATCGCACGTTGCCGCAGTAAATAATCACCGAATTAAAGATGGATCCCATTTCTGCGCTGCAGGCTACTCGCATCGTCGGTGGCCGCTTGGTTTTGTGCTTGTCTTAATCGGCTTATCAGATAGTTGCCGTACGTCCGGCGCGGTTAGTATCGGGATGGGTAAACTAGCCACTCCAGGTCAAAACGAGAAATAAGCTACCGAACGAAAACCATTCAAAGACTGGTCGTTTTATCTTCTTTTCTTATGATATTATTATATTATCATTCGTTCCATAACAATGGTCACCGGTGGAACTCTTAATTTTGAAGAAATGGTATACCGAAATTCATCACTTGCTCTAAAGTCAACTAACAGGCTGAATGATTTATGGCCGTATATAGTCCGCAGTCAGTCACACTCACAGCACGTGGCAGATTCACTACAGGAGTAGGCTGCGAGCTTCCCGCCGAAATGTTCGTATATATCGAGCAGCCGTTGACAGGCGTTAAGCTGCTATACGCCAAGGTCAACCCACATGTCCTTCCGCCACCCACACACGGGGCCTGCAGGCGCCGACAGTGCTATGGGCCGCGGCGCAGGCTTCTAGAGCGACTGCGAAAGCTCACCGACACTATACAGCTACAGCAGTCGATGGGTGCAGCAAATAGAGATGAGCTACTCGCGATTTGAATTCACTCCGATCGAATTCTTTGCACGGATTTTTGAACGAAAACTGACACAAACAACCAAGCTATATGGACAAGAAATAATTCGTATCGTTGCATTACACGAGCTATTCAAACTCAGCAACTCGTTTTTTCGTCCATATTCACCTGCGTGTCAGAATATGATATCAGAATTTAGTTCGCGCATCAAGAATTCCGTTTTTCAGTATTCACATCAAAACAAATCACTGAATACCTGTAAGAAAAGTTCACTAGTAGGCCTACAATGTATATCTTTCATTCTTTTGCGAACAAGACAAATAGGTAATACCCGTTTTGCGTTGAAAGTTGTAACCTATCCACACCAAGGCTGATTTTGGCCAATCATTTTTGGTGTATGACGAACATTCCTTGCCCAAAATTGATCAATAAATGAATCAAAATTGTTACAATGGCCAAAGCAGAACAAACTACAGATAGCAAAAATTAATTCAGCATATATGGAAAACAATCAGGAAATGAATTCTTCGTAAACGGACGTGCTAATTCAAAATTCCTGCGGAATGGCACAGCTCTGTAATACGTCGTTCGGTTGCAATGTTATTTACGTGCCATCGAAGTCACAATAAATCGGGTTGCGGCGTAAAGGAGAGCTGTAACGGCGGGCCGCTGTGGGCAGCACATGAACTAGACTCGGCCTTGCCATGACAGCAGGCACACGTGTTAGCAAAAGCAGCAGCATCTCTGTAGGTACATCGGTCGAGGCCGCCCGCTGCACAGTGCAGACTCGCTGACGTTACGTAGAACCGCGAACGCAGAATCGTCTGTTTACATCGTCTTCTTACTGCGCCATTCATTCATTTATCGACCTATAAACGTCCGCTGCCAGCTCGTGACCGACCCAATTTCCAGCCCTACGTTTTCCAGGTCGCGGAACTGAACCCAACGCTCGGCGAAGTCATTAATCAACCCAGAACCAACCGCGGGCCGAGAGACCGCGGAAAAGTCGTCCGGATTAACACCAATACGCAGGGAAATTAGTGCGCACACCTGAAAATTAAAACAAAAGTGAAAACCCCAACGAAAATACAACGGGGTGTAAAACTGTCATCACCAAATTTTAAACGTTTTGTCTGTATGCTGTATGCAGTACGTTGATAAACTAGTGAATGCCGGTACGCGGCGTTTTTCTGTGAATCGACAATACTTGAGTTTTTTGGCGCGAACAAAAAATGACTGAAATCCGAAGAATTCAAACTAAATACAAAGAAACCTGAACAAATAAAATTTAACTGAAACTAAAATAAAACTGCAGGCTTCAGACGCGATTCAGTACAAGTCAACGAATTTGCCGATTCACAGAAAAACGCCACGTAATGCTTGAACACCACGACCGCTGTTTGTCAGCCAACGAAGCACATAATAGCAGTGACCATCTGAATGGGAACAGTCATGAAAACTATAGGCCTAATTCTGTTAACGCTAGTTATTTTCTGTGACATGCGCAAAATAATTCGAAAATAATACGAGTGCGGCCAAGCGAACACTGTGAACTCAGCGCATGCAGAAGAAGCAGGAAAGAAGATGGACGATGATGAACGAAAAACGAGCACGCGAGTTATATGAAGGCTGTTCCGTTGCTGCAACAGTTGACCAGCAGCTGTGTCGACATAGCATAACATATACAAACAATACATTATATACTGCTACATGTCAACATGTCATGTTGACATGCAGAACTGTTGCTGTACTGCTGCGGCGGCGCATAAGCTGGCCGAATAATTACCAGACCAGAACGTTTAGACATGGTCAGCTTCCACCCACGCCCACAGTTCAATATCTGGTCAATTTTTGCAGTTACTCTACGCTATGGTTGCCAAAAGTAAAAGTCTCATGGAAACTGTTGAAATTTCTTGCTGCGGAACTTTCAACGGACCGGACCGCATGCCATTCCTGTCGCCGACCCAACAGCGTCGAAACAGCGGGTGGAGAACTAAATGTAACTAAAATTTACAGTGCTTTGTTCAAAACATCTGAACGCAGTGGATCGCATGTACACACGCCATCTTATTTCCAAACCACAATGCTTGAATCAGAGAGTTACGCAGAATTCATTTGCGGCCTCAGATCTAAGTTAGGGGTGCCCCTGGTCAGGGACCAGGAAAAGCGCCCCCTGAAGCTGAAACACTTTTGGATTTAGATGTTCAATGGATGCCGCAAATTTGCCCACTCTTCTAAGATATGGTCGCAATACGTCATAGATTACTGTGAATTAACGAATAGCAATAATAGTGATGCAGGAATAATATAGGTTTCACCAAATATATTTGGTTTCAACCACAACACGCCCTGGTCATTTTTTTTTCGTTGGGGTAGAAGGACGTTAAAATTTTAATTGGGTGTAAACCCCTCTCCCGCTGGTGGAATAAATAATTCTGTGCTTTGAATAAAGGGGGCCGCTAAACGGCACTTGTTCTACTGCCCTGCCCTTGTGTCGACACGGAGCAGATAGGTTAAAAGATGTCGACAGTCCGTGCCGACATTTTTATCCCGTCTGCTCCAAGCACGGCGGAATCCGCCCCTGACCGGTGCAATTAGACGCACGCGTTCACGCAGACACAGATGTAGAACTGACTGATGTGCTGCAAAAACCGAACGCAGCAGCCGCAGCAAAAATAGACGTACGACGAATGTCAGCATCCGTCCGCAGCACGCCAGGCAGAGGTCAACGGGGTCGCAGTGGCTACTGTACCGGCGAACGGTTGTTAGCGTATCACGCCGTCCGTACGTTGGTCCGTCGTACCGATAGACACTCCGCAGACCAGACACCCACGGCGCTAACTTAAGCTCTCTTGTTTACACGGCTACGCTAATGGTCACCCAACACAGCTGTCCACCCTAATAATTTACGTGCTCGTTATCCGATCATTCAGTTTTATTTCAGAGCCGCCATTCGCCGTAATTATGCACGCTGCACGACGGTACGACCAAACGGCGAAAGTCTTAAACCGGCAAAAAATCAAGCAACTCTTGACTAAAAGTTGAGACAACCTATACAGAGATTGTTCTGAGTATTCACAAAAAGTTAAACAATGCTAAACAGTTACTCACGGTGTGTAGCTCGCTGAGACAGTTGATGAAGTCCGTTGGACTGTTCTGCCAGGAAGACTTCGACATCGACGACCAGATCCCTGTAGTCACACCAACACACGAGGAAATTATTCTCCCGATTACGTTAGAAACTTACAGCGTGATTAATTAATCAATCAAAATACGTTTATACAGCCCGGTGTGTCGCATGAACTCCATCAGAGATTCTCACTGTAGTCCTGGAAGACATCTGTGATGTCAGTTGAGTCACCAACATATCGCTGGCGTTCTGCTGCCCATTTTGGTCAAAATAGAAGTAGACCTAAGCGTTTTCTAGTTCACAATACATTACTATGTGTATGAACGATTATATCGGCAAAAGTCAGTTTTAGTACAAATACGGGAACAAAATGTTCAACGGTCACTGTCACGACGTTTTCCGCTATTGCTACGGTAACGTATAAGACACTGAGCCCTACTTTTATCTGTGTACGCACCAGATGAATAAAAGATAGTAAGACCTAAAATAAATACACCGCAACGTAATGCGTAGCATTATCAAAAAAATTTGGCAACAAAAACACGTTTCTTCGTGCAGAGAAACGTCCGAAGCGAAATGTGCAGAAGGCACGAAGGCCTGAGACAGTGATGAATGGCTTGGTGGTTGTGTCAGTCAACGAGAAAGTCAAATCAAATCAAATCATATCATTTATTAAGACAAGCAGATACAAAGAAAACGTTGACAAAATGAGTAATGAAAAGGCTTGAGCAAGGGCACAAAGGGCTGCAAGAGCCTCTTACATGGACCCCCCCCCAAAAAGAAAAAAAACATACGAATAAGACAACACAATAAAACCTGCATTGTGTTTAATATAAAAGACGTTAAAAACCTGTATACAGGTTGTTAAAAGGTTAGTGACGAAATTACACTCGCAGTTGCAGCAACAACAGTGACGCAGAGACAATTACATACACCTCGTCAGTACTCCGTATATCGTAGAGAGTGGCAGCGTGACGTCATGAGTGAGTGTTAGGTGCGTCGTCAACGTCCTAAGGTGAGCTGTGACCATCAGTTTTGAAGCAGTTCTAGACATTGACAGTCAAGAGACGTTAAAAACTGTATACAGGTTGTTAAAAGGTTAGTTTGTCTGTAGCTCTCATAATGGTAACCCATAACAGAGCTATACGGAACGTCACCTGCCGTATAGGGTTGCTCAGTGTTACCTGCCACCCGACCATGCAGGTGAACGCAACCCACTTTAACCCCAGCCAAGTAGGCCGCGGACTAATATATCCCGGAAGGATGGAAGGCTGAGTTTTTGGTGGTTAGTTATATACACATAGGCCTAATCACTTCTCACTGATGCATCATTTAACAGAGAACGCGCATGGCTTAAAAGCAGGAAGTGGTCAGGAAAAAAACACAAAACATAAAACTGCGTTCTAACTTTGTAACAGAAACAATGTTTTTTTCTGCTAGTGCTGCTATATGTGAGACATGTGCAGATTAAAGGCGTTGTCACACTGGCAGTACCAAGACTCACTCCACGGCGTCCAATTACTCAGCACAGGTGGTCGCTGCAATGGCAGTGTGTACGGACCATTAATCTTCTTCTCGGAGCAACTGCTGATACTGCATGCCGTTGCACCGAGACAATATTGTCAACAACGTCGCCAGCTGCTGTCTGCCGCCGATATAAACAGCGCACGTGTGACTCAGTCAATTCAGCCAGGCGCAGCAGGACGACTCATCCTCCGAGCAATGAAACACAATGCAGAATGAACGCACTTGTCGATCCTCAATCCTCGACTAGCTCACCACACTTTCCGCGCCTCGTAATGTAAATACTCCTATAGCGATGGCGTCAGTACATGTAAATAAACCGAGACGACCACCAGCTAACAGCAGCGATTCCTTATATTTATTTCACAGCCTATATCTCTCACCATAGTGACTGAAACGTTATAACTGCCCATAATCCATAATCTTACTCCAGTCAAGTGTGACGGTTGAAACGCACATGTCCCAGGTAGAACACATCGTCGGGTCACAGTCAAAAAACTAGAAAAGCAGTCAGAGACTGCAGACCTCCGCCAACGCCATGTTGTTCGCCAGGTGACAGCACCATATTCGGTTTGGCAGCGATTTTCCTTATACCCCATTGAAAGCAATGTTAACGAAAATTTCAAAGTGATCCAGAATCCAGGATTCCTTCCGGATCACCCCCAAAATTGAGTCACTTGTAGTTTTTGCCATTCCCAACATTCTTTGAAAATTTCAGACAGATCCTTCCATAACTTTTTGAGTTATCTTGCTAACACACAGACAGACAAACAAACTCTGGCAAAAAACATAACCTCCTTGGCGGAGGTAATAAGCACGTTTCAACACGGTCTGCATGCAGTTTATTACGCCTCGCTATACACTCGCATGTTAGACTCTAGGCCGTGATGAACAGCACTTCTATTTCACTTTCTCTCCTTTCATTTCTATTTAAAACATTTTCAGTTCTTTTTAGTTTATACGCTAGATTGAACTGCATGGCAGTTTCCAGTGCAAATCGTCTATCGTAACGTATCGTATCCAGTGTAAGCTGAAGTGCAAAGCGTCGTGAAAAGATAAACTGCGTTCATCTTATTGCTACAGTAGGCCCACATTCATCGCTCGTTGAGAGTCAGTCCAAGACGACTACGTTATACGCTAAGTTAATGTCAAGTCGACGAATGCATTATGCATTATTCACGGAGGACGGACGGTCGCTGAATGTGTCGCCAATCTGAACAGGTCGTCCACTCGCCAACGGCGACAACACTTTTTATTCGCTCTTCCAGGACGACACTACTGCGGCCATCAAGCAATCCACATGGCGCACACTAGTGATGCGCTGTCACCGAAATGACACGTTACGCCGGCGATAAAAAATAACTGACTTGAATTTTTAAAATTGTGATTTGTGCTGTTTTATATCTACAACCACGATGTCACCCTTACACTGTATATAAACTGAACAGTTTTTTTAATATAAGTAGGTGTATGTACAGCATGTACATTGTACACCCCCTTTCCACAGTCCGTCGTGTAAAGATATTCAGAAAACCTAGCAATATTGCAGTTGTTGTCTGCGACCCAAACGGAGGCCGCCACCTTCGACGCCATCATTCATGCATAGCGTTCGCCATGCAGAATTAGCCGTGACGCGGTCGTATTATTAATTTATTATTATTATTGTCCACGACAACTTAGAACGTTCCTAACACAATATACGGACGACGATCTGGCAAACAGTAGTCGTCGCCGGCCGCGTCTAACCTCGAATAAAATATTCACCTCGCCGTATACGAAATATGCAGTCACGGTGGCGGAAAGGCAAGGCAAGATACCCGCCGAGCGCCGGCCAATAACGGGCGATATATTGCGCTCATTAGGCGGTCGACCAAGCTGAATGTCGGCCGAACCCATTATTTAAGGAACCACGCGCGAAAGTATACGATATCTGCACTCACGGCGCCAGTATCACAGAAGCTTAATACCCTGGACTGGCCTGCCTGAACCATGGATTCACTGCTAGTATAGGATAATGAGTCCACGTCTGGACTGTCGCAACGTAAACATGACGACCATTTACTGTGCGTCAACAGAACGTCTGGTCAGCTATAACAAGCGGCAATTTACAACACGTCGCGCTGCAACTCTGCAATTACTATACTGTAGATTACTGTAAAAGTGAATGAAATGGCATGCTGCCAGTGCCAGAAACAACTCTTGGCAGCGAGCGAGCGGTATTGCACCTTTTGCACTTAAATACCTTCACATCTGTATGAAATTCGGTCCTCCATTTTCAGCGTATCCGTTCATGCAAAATTTCATCAAGCTAAGTGCAGCGGTTCATGAATTATCGTGACGTTGACAGAAAAAAAGAGAAGAAAACTTAACGACGATGCTGAAAACAATACTGTCGTTGCTACCGCGGACAGTAACAAGCTGAACGAATAATTACATGTATATGCGCATGCAAACAAAGCTAAGGGAGTATCCTATAGCGCTTGCCGACTTTTATCACATCGCGTACAGATGCAGAAAGGCTAGCGCTGCGGTCTGTGCAATGCAATGCAATGCATTAATTACGCCTGATGTAGCGGAAAATGCGATAAATGATGAAGAAACGTGTATTAGCGGCCACTACCAGCTTAGTCAACGGACTGGATCTAGGCTCTATCCATGCAACCATTCGAGATCCTGCCATTACCATCATTTACTACTGCTGCATGCCGTATGTACTGTTCGTACGACTCACTGAATATATATATATAGACTAAAGATATATAGACCTACTGCTGTAGAGTTGCGGGAATGCGGGGTATACACAGAACTGAAAAAAGGCAACTAACACATGAAGATATAATCAGTTATATCTTAAGGTCAAAAGTGACACAACGGAGACAGAAATAATAACCATGCAGCAGATGGTAATAAAATCCCAAGCAGAAAACTGGACTAGAGGGTTTAATATAGTGATCGACAAAACAGCAGAAAGAGCAATTAGCTAAACACGAAACGGTTGAGAGAAACGGTTCACCGGGTTGCCTGTATATCTTTCGTCAGAGTACGGCACATGTGCGACACGTGACATGACGTACTGAACTTCTGCCTGTGTTTTCGTGCCTACATACAGATGGTGCTGGTTTGCTGGTTTGCCGAGGCGGAATGGCGATGTTGCGCAAGTAGGGTGAGTAACTGAACGTGAGCGGCGCACGGCTGCCAATCAACGACTTCAGATGCAGGACACGTCGTCCAGAACTCCAGGCAGTCAGACCGACGGCACGAGCACGCTGTCCGAGGGCTGCAGAGATGACGACCGCGATGCTGCTGCTGCTGCTGCTGCTGCTAGCGCCTCCGATGATGAATTGCAGACTGAGAAGAGACGACAAACACGACGTGATGCTTCGGTGCGAAATATGAACGACGAAAGCATTACGGCAGCAGCAGCAGCATATTTCTTCACCACGGCCATAGACCATAACCTTTCCTTCCCCCCTCAGCTCTGCCCACTCATCCCGCGGCACTGTAAGTCATAACGCTGCTAGCAGCATGGAAATCCGCGGAGATCGACTTGGAGGCAGCAAAATCACCTCCAAGACGTCGATAAAACTTGGCGCAAGGAAATAACGCCGACAGTTTGCTGGTCGTGTTGACATCGAGACGCAGCAATAGCTATTAGAAGTCTGTAGTCGTTAACTCGTGCATGAAGCGTTATTACGCAGTGTAGTACACGGCGAGCGGCTTAATTACATAATTACAGTACGACTGCTGGGTTGACGGCCTGCCCAGAGCCAGTCAAACATTGTATAGCGTTAGTTTTTATTATTTAAATAAATAAATCGAGGCCTAGTGGACAGTCGCCGTGATAATACGCTGGCGAGGTGTGTGACTTCGCGCATGCAGTCTCTGGCTGAAACAGATAGTAATTTTTATAGCATATGCGCACTTCATTACGAAATGAATAGTATTATGCCGATGATATGAGCGTGAAACAACTCTGAAACAAATGCAAAACAATTCCGCGTTTTTTCGGTGTTTTGTCTCAGTTTCGTTTCACGTGAGCGGAGAACAGCCTCGGGCCGGCGAGCGCATCAGAAAACGCATCCCAGCAGCAGCAGCAGCAGCAGGGATGACGTCGACGCAGAAAGGATTCTTGCAGCGCGTTTGATTGATGTCCGTGGACATGTGCGCCCGGCCGGCGCGCCTACGGACTAACAACTTCCGGCCTGTACGTCGTGTCCGTCGGCAGACCTCTGCCAGTCTTTGCGTTCGCACGCCTTGCTCGGTCCAGACGCCGGACGTACGCCGCTGACAACGCGTCAGCCGTCCGGCCAGGCAAGACAGACAGCCGCAACACCGGCAAAGACGGTGCTGATTGCTGACTGGCGGATCAGATTCCACGAGTCCACGACAGATAGCGTGGATCGTCTTAAAACCCGGCTGACGTGCCACGTGGCTGTTACGGCATAATGCCAAAGCTCGAACGACCGAAACGGCACGTCAGAAGTTCAGAACCTTCGCACCTCTGTTAATGCGGAAAGAAACGGTTTTGAGTAGACTCATTACTCGTAACAGAAAGACAAAATCAGAGTACGAACACTGCAAAATATAGCGAGAGATTTTTCTATACGTTTAGAGGTGTGCTTTCTATTTTCCCACCTTTTTATTTCCTGATACGAGATTTTCCAACCCTACTGAAAGAAAGTATGGCAGAAATTAATACTACAAAAGTCCAAATTTATACCTTATTAGTATATATCATTTGCATATATCATTTTTGTACTATTTACATACAAATTCATAGCCGAGATAGGCGAATCAATCGCAACGTCGTGCATGCTTGCTAATGTATGGATATTAAGTGAGTAACTAAAACATCAGTTAGCATTGCGCATCGTTGATAAAAAGGTCATCATCGACTATTACACAAAGATACTGCGTGAAGAAACGAAGAATTGCGATGCATGCAAGAAGCTTGCTTTCATCAAATCTAATGCTCTGCGCTGCCGCGTGCCTACAGATACAGTCCGCTCTGCTGCTCCCGGGCCGCCGTTCAATAAAACGCTAATCCATTGCGACTGCAATTCCCTACCGCGGAACGACGGATACAAAAGGTTACTTTCATCGTATAGGCCACAACGGCAGGCAGTGAGTAACCAAAACGACCGCATCTAGGCCTAAACTGGTCAATGCCATTCTGTTTCTGTGTAGCTATGCCGTCGACGTGGACAGAACGACACAAAGCACTGCGGACCACATGCAGGACGAAGTCAGTCACTACAAACTGTCCCTTGAATTATACATGTACATCACATCTGTCATTATCCGCCAAATGCATCAAAAATACGCGACAAATATAACACAACCCAGACAGAAAAGTAATAGCCTTATTGTTCGCGTCTGTTTGGCAAACTACCTCGACTTCTTTTTAATGATTTCGTGGTATATTATGTGCGTTTGCTGCTACATTTTATTGCTGCAACGTTGTGGTTGTATTTTTTCATTAAATCTGATCTTTTCTGGCTAGATTTCTATTACGCATATGAGTGAACTGGACTGAATCGCGGGTCTGCACTCGCATCCCTGTAGTCTTCTTGCAATGTTTATGCGCCAATCACTTGCTATGCCGTAGTGAATCTGCAGTGCCAGTGCAGCGGCGTGTTTACGACTCCACAACAGTTTTATCGACCGTGGACCTGCGGCCATCTTGGATGACAGTCGTGACGTCATATCCGCTACGACAACGATAGCCGCCCTATAGCGACATCGCTACTAATTAACGGGGCGGAGCGCTGCAAAACCGGGGAAGGGGTTCGTACGACGGCGAAGGATCGTGATCCGCCAAGGAGAGAAGACGAGCGGCGGTAGAACGTGTGGGTGGGCGGACGAAAAATCGGCGACGGACATGGACCACCAACGACGTCTCTCGCTATCAATTGCATTGCAGACGACATGTTTACGCAACCGTAGCTTTAGCGTCGCACCGTCGTCATCGTAGTCACGCGGCGACTGCTGCTGCTGCTGCTGGGCCAATGACGTCATGACATCCTTCTCTCATTCACGATATCTGCAGATGGCTATACTCAGTACTCATTGAACGCTCAGTCAGGTCGCTCCTCCATCCCTAATTACAACGGATGTCGACTCAAGACTCACGGTCGTCGTTTTTTTCACTCTTGGCGGGCGTAGTAAATTCAAAACTTTCCTAGCAAACGAAAATTTGCTTGCCAATAGTTGCTATGTACAGGCGCCAGCATAGATGTCTTGTCTGAGTTATGGCAGAGTGTCAGAGAGATCCGACTGTGTGTCTGTCTGTTCGTCTGTCACACCCTGCATGCTCCAATATCAAAATGACGCAAGCTGTCATGGAATCTTCACTGGCAGAGCCTCTGTAAAATACTGTAGTTTACTTATATAGCAGTAAAGGTAGTCCCATACTCGGTTACGAGTGTCGGGACCTTTAACTTACTGAGACGATAATAACACGAGTATGCCTATAACTCCCAGTCTGAAACCGCTCTCGATTATATGTCAGTAACATCTTCTCTATCTGTAACCCACTTTTACACCTACACGTTTCAAAAGCTCACGGCGGCAAAATTCGAGTTTTTGACTGTACTGGTAACCCGGCGGCCAACTAAGTGATGACGGGTAAGAATCGAAACCCAGGTTCAACAAACGGTTCGGCCAGTGCAGGTACTCCACCAGTGAGCCAGCTTTAGCCTGACAAGACTGTATGCAAACTGTCTAAACAACGCACGAGGGTTTCAGGAATCCACATCGCAGCAGCTCCCCACACGTCTCCGTCGGCCGACGAATAGTCGCATTCGGCGCCATTCCATGACGTTACCGCGCAGGCACTACCGTGATTATATGACAAAACAGGCAGTAGAATCACACTGTTCTTAAACTGTATAGCGTTGCGAAGACATATGACTTTTTCACTCGTTATTTGACTTAGCTAATTACACCAAATAGCACCAAATAGCTGCTTTTCCGCTGCTATCCACTTAGCTGTCCTGGCCGCTATTTTACTTTTCAAATTTTATGAAATTTTAGAAAACAACACTCCTAACACGCTTACACACTGCAGTGCATATAGGCGCCATCTAAATCAATCCCCGTAGCGTCAAGGCGGCGTGCGTGCGTCGCTGTTGCCGAGAAGCGAAGAAGACCGATGAGAAATGTGGCTCGGAGCTGTTGGCGCGAATCAATCACAGCGTTGCAGCAGGGAGGCTGGCAGCCCAGCATCAACAGACACAGAGAGCTGGCTGGGGATGAGGAGCTGTTCATGGCACCGGCGGCGTGACGTATACAGCAAGCCTATCAGCAGCCGACTGCATGGCAATGGCAGGCCGCATCTAAACAATGCCTCGACCGACCCTCGTATATACTTCGACGGGCGAGCAAGGGAACGGCATTTAGCGCTCGTTCGACCGTGAAAAACGTCGTCGCCATTTTGCTGCTGATAGCCAACACAGCACACGTCAAACCATTAATTCTGCAGCGTTCGTAAAGCTTTTTATGGATGCACAGTCCGTAACGGTGTCCTTGGGCTTTCTGGGCTCCAGCAATTTCACATTATGCAGCGAAGTGAAATGTAACGATGCAGAAATAGACAAAAGAAAATATGAAGCTTCAATTTGGCTAAGTGCGCCATCAAACATCAAACTGATCGCTGTAAGCAGTGCCATAACAAGATGTTATCGCCGAGTGTCGTCTATTTGCCAAGCGTCGCAGGCGTTAAAAGTAAATTAGGCCAGTGCATAAGCCGCGATTACACAACTATGCACTGTTTTCAATAAAAGTTTCTGACGTTCGCTGACTTCAATCTGTAAACTGTAACTTTCGAGCTAAAAATATGCACATGCTAGTTACACCTATCCGCGTGCACGGGGAACGTTTAAGCCAATTCTTCGTTTTTTATGCACTTGCTCGGACAGACAAGGCCTCATAGAGACATCATACAGTAACACGAACCGAGGGGAAACGCATCGATGAGACGAAACGTAAGCCACTACAAATCCGCAAGTTGACAGGGAGAAAGCACAAGTCGCTGACGGCGATGTATACGGACGAGTACGACACGAGAGCTCTGGATGCACGAATCTGTAACTCTGTATGCGTGAGGAGTGACTCGACTCATCGATCAATGACTGCAGCAATCTGGTGACGCAAGGAGACCATGGTGACGTGACGGCTAGCCCTAGGACGCATCGCAGCGCAGCGTCGTGCTTGCTTATTACAAGCGATGGAACGACAGACTGCAGAGAGATGCTACGTCACGACGTCGACTCATTAGCACATTCCTGCAGAACGCCCGACGCCGCAGTCCGCATTGATGAATTACTGCTGCTGCTGCAACCGCATCACTCCGCCGGTCAACAACTTGTATGATCTATTAATGATGGCGCCGGCGCCGCAAAAATAATTAGCTGACGACCTCCGAGACAGACCGAAACGACACGTAGCACCGTTATGGCATGGCAAGTTCAAAAAATGTTGCAGTTTATAGGTAACCGGACACTTCGGACCTAACTTTTTAGGTCCAAAGTGTCTCAACACACTTCGGTCCTAAAAGTACGAGACATGCACTTCGGACCTATTTTTCATTATATATTTTTCTGTTACTACCAACACGTTTTTGTGATTAAAAGCTGCATATGTGAAGTCAAACACGAAAGCAGCGACTCAGGTGTGGAAGATCAGATCAACTGGGTAAGGTCAATTATTACTCATAGTTAAACGCTGACACGTGCAGACTGGCTGTCCTTTAAAGTTGCCTCATTGCAGCACAGTGAAAGAGATTTTTGCAGTCGCGAGAAGCACGTGTGTAACAAGAAAAGCTCAAACTAACTGCCGTCGCAATTCCCGCAAAATGTTCGGCTTTAAAATTTCAGGTAAACCTATAGGTGCCATTGATCTCATTTTGGGGAAATTTAAGGGCGAAATTGAAATTTTGAGCACTCATAATCTTGACGCCGCTGGGGGCAGATCTTTATCAAGACTGTTATTTCGAACATTTGGTGTAGGCTCAATTAGTTGGACAATTGGGCAACTTTATAAACTGTCAGCTAAAATGGCAGAAATCTGGACAACTTGTGCTTTCTAATTATGTGCTATTTTTATTCAGAATACATAATGCCTGAATAAAACAGATTGACTGTTTTGTTTTACTTCAGTGCACGTTCTCATATCTTATATCGTAGGCTTATTCAAATTAGACGTTACATTAAATGCACGCGTAGTAATTTTCAGTATTCTCTTTCAACTTTTATAACAGAACGTAGGATTATGTTTGTAAATAGGCCTTAGAAATGCCGGATAAGATAGCCGTGCATCAGCTGCTACATACCCTACTGGATGTGATTGACTGTCATTTCTTCACCGTGAACAAGCCATCACTTTCTCACAGAACAGGACGTACGCCCCTCGTAAGCTTATGTACGTAATAGGGTAGTTAACTTTGTAGTAAAATAAACTATTAGGCCTACACATCGTCTCTGAGACACTTCGGACCTAAAAGTTAGGTCCGAAGTGTCTTAAGACATTTCGGACCTAGGTCCGGTAAGCCAGTTCATAGCTATATATACCATGACAAGCTCGAAACATTGACAGCGTGAAAATCAGTTCAAAATTAGTCCCGGCAACGTTACACGTCAGGTCGTAGCCCGCAACAATATAACGCGACCGTCCAATAGGCCGTATTACGTGTCTTGCCCGTCTGTCTGTCTGCCTGTCTCGTATATACAGCCTCCTAACTCGAAATCGCAATTAGCGCTATACGGACTGCGTCGGGTTAAACCAACAACTAAACCAACAACATTACGTTGAGTAACGTTTTTCGTCGGAAAAGGTATAGAAACAATAAAAACACGTCATTGAGAAACTCTGTAAATCAGGAAAGAAGAAATGACCTCTGGCATGTGAAGTAGTACTTGAATAATCATAGTCTCAATTATATACAGTGTGTAGTCGACAGTTGAAACGAGTCTCGCGTCTGTTTACCACGCAGGCGTTATACAGAGTAGACAGAATTAATTGACCTGGCGAGGCAAGCGAACTGCTGGTGACGCTGTTGGAAAGTGTCGAGGACGGCATGGCGGCATGGTGAGTCCTCCACGGCGCAGTGCAGACGCTGCTGAAGCTGCTCACTGACGGACTGGCACAGACCACATCATCCACACTCACAACCATCTCATCCGTCAGGTCGAACTCAGCGCTAGCGGCGGCAGTACAGCGGTGCCGGTAGGCGGGTAGGCTGCCGCTACACGAGCTGGTCGCCCACGACGTCGAGCCACCACCGCCACCCGGGCAGTAGTCGACGTGACCTTGGCGTGACCTTAATCTGTGATGACAGCGCGTCGATGGACAGGACGACGCGGCCGAGTAGCGGCTGGAGCGTGACATTACCCAGTGACGCGTCCTGTCAGCGTCCGCCGCTGACGCAGAGGACGGCTCGCGCTGATGACGCTGTGCTGACTGCATGTTGTTAGGTGGTGTCGGCAGACCGCGCGTCTGGACGACCCGCTGTCTCGCAGGCTCCATCGACTTACTGCGCCGCACCCGGCTGCCGTCGCTGCTAGCACCTGATGACTTCTTCCGACCCCCGAACAACTGAGGCAGTCGCAGCAGATCGCGGAATGACGTCTTGATGCCCGACAACGAAGACGTCGACGGCGTCTTCTTGTTCTTCGTCCCGCTGCCGCCGCTGTCTGCGGCTGGCTTGGGGGTTGTCCGTCGACGTCGCTCGTCGTCGTTGTCTGGAACTCTCTTGACGGGAGTCGCAGACGCCGAGGTGACAGCGGATGAGGCGGAGCATGACGGATGGCGTTGCCGCTCGGCGCACGCCGCCGACATCGTCCTCAGATGGAGCGGGATGCCCATCGTCTGAGCCTCTTTGAGCACCTCGCTCCAGCTCATGTGAGTCAGCTCGCCGTCCGCGTGCATGTCGTTCCTGTCGGCCGGGTAGATTCGCGTTACCAGCGGCCGAAGATACGACCCGTCGTCAACACGCACACCGCCGGTGCTCCGACTCACTTCCGGCTGGAGCCAGAGATCGTCGTCGTTGTCGACGTCGATCAGCGAGCTGCAGCGGCACGACAGCTGGTCGACGTCATCGCTGCCGTCCAGTCGAACCACATCATCACGAGTGTCTGTCGCAGTTTCAGCTGCAGCGTTCCTGGCACATGAGCATGAGCACAAGCACATCTGGTTCTGAGCCGTCGTCGTTGCAGGTATATCACAGAGCTCAGTCTGACACGACCTCGAGGCAGTACATCCACGCTGCTGCTGTTGCTGCTGCTTGGACTGTGAAACGGTATCTGCAGTCTGTGACGGAAGAACTTGCACGCAGTACTGACGCAGCGCCGGTGCTGCCTGCTCCACGACCCCCTGCTTCCTGTTGTCTACCGCGTCTGCACACACAACCACATCTGGTATCACGACAGCCATTTCCGGCGGCGGCGGCGCCGGTCGCTGTTTGGACGAGGAAAATCGTGTTTGCGGCGGTGATGCGGACGGCGTTGGATCATCGTCGTCGTCGTCGTCGTGATCGTTGGCGATGTCCTCGACCGCTAGCTGTGCCGCTGCCGCCCCGTTCTCCGTCGCTTGTTCGTCGTCCGGACGTTGACGTCGTCTCTTGAGCAGCTGGCTGTCCAGCTTGACGGTGAACGTAAATCTCATGACTGGTGATGACGAACGCGAGGTCTCCTCCCCACCGCAAGTGCTGAGAGGAGCTGCGGCTGCGGCGCGTGCCTCGCTGATGGGTGATGGCGGTGTAGGCCAGTTGTCGTCGTCGCTAGTTGGAACGAGCGCCAGCTGAGTGGCGTCTACTGGCGGAGTCACGGGCAGTGAACTGAGCGTCGACGAAGTCGTCGTCGAAGATCTGTTCTCACTGGACACGGCGTCTGTTCACAAACCAACGTCGTCAGCTATAAACATATATGATACAGACCTATACACTCCATTTTTCTGATGTGGATTTATTATACAACTGCTGTATTCCACACATCAAAGTGGAGAGTTCACGTATTGACTGCACTAAATTGTATTTAATGCAAATCGATTTGCAATCCGCGTAAACCGATAATAGTATCGACATCTAAAACGTATATAAATGTACAAAACATCAGTTTATACACTTGTTAACGGCAACATTTAAGGACTTGCACATCGAAAACAGCAAAAATTACAAAAGGTAATGTTATTCAGCAGCACATTGACACACAGTCAGTGTGATGCAGGCAATTTCGATTCGAAAACAGCAAAAATTACAAAAGGTGATATTGCCTGCATCACACTGACTGTGTGTCAATGTGCTGCTGAATAACATCACCTTTTGTAATTTTTGCTGTTTTCGATGTGCAAGTCCTTAAATGTT
>Ga0209671_1001827_pt1 | contig 18576 bp, 11 predicted proteins | sample WorMetHERISLAND2_2_FD_187401 | JGI IMG/M metagenome (GOLD analysis project Ga0209671, IMG submission 187401) | Marine gutless worms symbiont microbial communities from Max Planck institute for Marine Microbiology, Germany - Olavius geniculatus... | ecosystem: Host-associated > Annelida >...
TAGTGTTATTGCAAGTGATTGAAAGCCAGCATTGGTATTTCGCATGAACAAATTAGTCAGGGAAAACAATTCATTTTGTTCTGGAAAGTCAGGGAAAATGTATTCTGCAGAGTAGTAGGAACCATGTTCACAAATCTACTAGACAACAGATGACACAAAACAGGGGATTAGATCAGTTAGATGGCTCAACAAGCTGATGACTGGAAACAGAATGAAGATGATGTCTTGGGGCAGTCACTAGAGACTGGGATGCAGTGTGCACTGTGCAGCCTGATTTTGTACTTGACATATCACTCAGTGTTGCATAAAGTGATAAAAGTTTGATAAAAACCCATGCTAGTGTCATAGTGTCTTTCAAAATGTTCTTATCCCCTGTTTTGTGTCATCTGTTGTCTAGTAGATTTGTGAACCATTTGTCTTTTGTATTCTTAAGGTTTTCAGTTGGTGTTAATAGTACAAGTACAGAATGTCTAATGCAGACAACGACAATTGTAAACTGACATAATCGACATTCTTGGCTGCACATTTTGGCCAAGCAGACTTGTCAGCGGTCATGCTTTAGTTAATAGTTTATTCTGCCAAACCTAATATGTGATCGGAGGAGATGGGCTGTGACTGCATCAAACCTGAAACCTTGCAGATTTTTGTTATTATTATTGTTATTGCAGCACACTATTGTTTCAACAAAATCTTTAATGTTCAGTGATTCTGTCTCATTTGTTACTAATGCACTGCCACCAATATTCCAACTGAACTTCAGACGTAATGAATTGCAGACCTGCAGAAAACAGCTTGTGAGTGACAGAGAGAGTTAATAAAAGGCATGTGCTGAAGCAGTGTTCAAACTGAAAAAGTCAAAGTGCGGAGTTTCGATGCATTTGCCGTTTGCGTGTTGCGTATATGTGTAGTCGTCGCAGCCAGTCGCCAGTGGAACTCAGTCGACCAGTTATCCACAGTTCAGCAACTACCCACAGTATCCTCCCTACACGCAGTCACATTCTTCCAATGCCCCGCCTGCTTCACAACACTATGGTATCGCTATATTGATCATCTTGTGCTTTTTTCTAGCATCTGCTCTTGCCAGTCTTATCTCTTTTATGCTTTTTTTGCATTGGAGGGGTACATTGTTCGTATTTCGTGTTGCTTGTCTGGCGTTTGTTTTGCTTAATGTGTATACATGCTTCTAACTCGAGAATAGAAGAAATATAGAACAACTGAAAGATAATTTATCATTATTTTTATACACCAATCTGTGGTATGGGGGAATGCACAAGGGTGCGGCATTTTTGTTCCAATAAAACTTTTTGTGCATGTCAGTAAGGACTACCAGTACTGGCCTGCTTGAACTCGGGCATATGTTACATCTGACTCGAATGACTTGTTCATGTTGTTGCATTTTTACACGCGAAAGCAGCTACTGCTTTAGCGCATCTTAGCCATCACAATTCTGTTCATCTGTCTGTCCGTCACTGGTGGATCAGTCAAAAACGGTGCAAGCTAGGATCACCAAATCTTCGCCATCGGCTGCCCGGAAGACTCTAGTTTCAGGAACCATAAAGCTTTTTCATAAACTCAAAGGCGGTCACCCCGAATGAGAGCGCTAAATGATGGGGGGGTAGGAAAACTTTGTGAATTCTAGCAAATAAGTTGCTGTATCTCAGTAACGGTGCGTGATATGGCCTAGGTTACTATTAATCACTAATAGCAAGTCGTACACTGGCTCTTGATTGCCACCAAATTCAGTGACCTTGGATGACATTGAATGCCAAAGTAGGGGGTTTGTATGGATTTTTTGGTGATTTTGGGCTTCGAAACACATTTCAGGAGCAGATTGCGCCGAAATCAATTCAGGTAGACGTGGAAAAGCTGTGTATGAAATTTTCAGCATTGAACACAGATTTTGACGGTCCAGGTCTTGAATTTTTGGGCTCAAGGAAACCTGTGAACAGGGGCATCAAAGAGCGGTACCCCCGTAAAAGTCGTAATTTTACCGTTGTTGGCCAGTCTTTCGTGAAAATGGTTGCAGATCACCACGGGCATGCTGTTTATCACAACAAGCACTAGTAACGAGCTTTGTAGTCGTATCAACATTGATGACTTTGAAAGACTCTGAACTTCTAAAATAGGGGTTTTTAATGATTTTTGCGATCTTCAGCTGCAGCGCACACTCCAAGAATGAACCGTGACGAAATGGCTGGAGATAGACTGACAGTTTGCGAACAGGAACTGGGCAGATGTGTCGTCACTTCAGCATCGAAGTTGGATAGCATCAAATAAAATCATTTGTACCAACCTAATTTATTTGACTCAGTTATACTTGCATCTGCATCTAGGGTCTGCATTCTTACAAATCTAGGTGCCTACTCAGTACTCAGTATTACTGCCACGTGCGGAGAGTAGCCTATAGGGCATAGGCCTAGATCCTGAGCTTGCGCCAAGGGCATATAACAGCTCAATGGTGGACATCCTCATGCGTGTTGTAGACTGTCAGTACGCTGAGCATAGGAGGCCAATAGTTCATGGAACAGTGTGAATTAAATTTGAAGGATAATTGCTGCACAGACCTATACACTAGTTTAAAGGTAGACTGTATTTAGCAAACGGCTTCACTGAGTGACATTAACACTATTTGAATAAATCCATTTTTGATAGAAGAAAAGCAAGACCATGTAAAACTTACCGAGTTGGGGTTTTCCACCGAACTGTGCTTTTGAAACGAGACCTGGGTTTTTGAACCCTGACTGAATATTGAACTGTGTTGTGTCTGTCAGCATCACATGGCGGTGGTGCCTCGTCGCCGCCACCTGGGCGCAGATCACCTACAAGCAATGTAACAGCACACGAACAACAGCGACCACCGAAGAATGTCAGCAGTGCCAGTCAGTAGCCTTACCTTACCTCCGGGGTGGACAGGCACTTACACCTGCCCAGCGCTGAGGCTGTATCAGCTCGGCCCAATGTGCTGTGAAGCTGTAAATAGACGGCTGTAAAGCCTTAAATAGACGGCTATAAAGCCGCAGTCGGCTGTGAAGCTGAAAGCAGCACAAAAGCACTGGTAACGTGTAGCAATCTGCTCTCGCAGGTTTGGTCAGCTCTTAGCTAGCTCCTCACCTTCAGATTTCAGAAATCTTTCGGGTCATCGGTGCAAAGCCCCACCGCCATGGCAAGGTGGCTGACCACGGTGGGGCCAGTCGGTAGCTGCTGCTTGTTTTATTCTCAGCATGGTTTTTTGAACTAGTCGTTTATTCTACGTCTCATTCTTGATTGTGAGAGAAGTGCAGTGTTTTGTTTTGGTTGACAGTGTCAGTTGAAAATGTAGCGGTCATCATCATTGTCGCATGGTTTAGGAACAACAACAGTGAAGTCTCGAGTCGGAGAAGTCTTGCACCAGTAGAATACTGAGAGTGACGGTGCAGAGTGGTATGTTGTTGCATAGGTTATCAACACAGACCGGAAATGCTCGTTTGCTGTGGCACAGTGTCGGTATAATACTGTCAGTCGGTCGGCGGAGGCTGACTTAAGCTTCTTTTGACTGTACTATACATAAGCCACAGGAAGTAAGTGAAATATGATGATGCTGTGCGCACTGCTAAAAATGACGTACTAGAAGCTTGTTGGTGTTTTTCTGCAGGGTCGTTTGCCCCTGGTGATACAACGCCTCCGATATCCGGACTGTCACGCAAGTCTCCGACGATGGATCAAGGGGTTCAGACGTCCGGTGGGCTGGCAAACAACACTGCAGGCGGCGGCGGTATGGCAAGAGTGTCACGAGGCGGCGGCGGTTACTCGCGTGGACATGACGGATACATTCCGCGTGGTAGTCACGATGGATATGTGCCAAGAGGTGGTCATGACGGTTATTTACCGAGAGGTGGTGGCCAGGACTCATACCAGTCGAGAGGAGACACGTACGTGCGAGGTGGCGCTGGTAGTTACGATGGGTATTCACGCGGAGGTGGCAACGTTGACAGGAGAAGCTATCGGCCGCAGTACCACCAGTCATACGCCGGAGCACGCTATAATCAGCAGAATGACATGCGCGGTCCACGTCCACCTATGAGAGGTTGACTGTAGCTTGTTTTCAGTACCAGTTAATTATATATTGATTTTAGGTTAGGCCATTAATATTCATGACGTCTATAGGCTAAACTCATGACGTCACCGCAGGACATCATGGCGGCGCGTTTTCTGCGTCGTTTTCGTAGATCGCCGACTTCAAAGGTAAATTTTTCCGTGTTGACAAAAGGCTGGGCGCCGATATTACTGTTGAAGTTATCAGAAAATTCTGCACTTTCAGGAAAATGGATAAAATTTATATGTTAATTTTGGCGTCGACGGACTATATAGCTGTTACGTAACAATGTAATGTACCAGTTGTAACATCGTTGGTTACATCAACTGAGCTGGGTTAGTACTGGCATGGATGACTGCAGTTACAATATTTAGCGGCCATGCCACCCCGATCAACTCAACCTGGCTATCCATCTGTGAGTTGGCATGACTGGTAGTGGCGATGTTTATGGCCACAGCCAGAGCAACAAGTTCTGCTTAGCAGTAGTCTTTGCTACCAGGACTGCTGGCATCTCGTCTTAGTTGATTCATTCACAACCACGTCTACTTGCCATTATCTTGCTGGTTACCTGGCCATTAAAGCTATCTGTCTGCGTACCAAGTTTTTTTGAATGAACTTTGCTACTTTATGTATATTTCGTTAACTCTTAAGGACAGTATGCCATGTGACCTGATTCGAGATCAAGGTCACGGGTCCTTCAAAAGTTAGAAATTTTACCGTTTTGAAAGTGTTTCCTCCACCCAATTACAGTTGGTGCTGGTGAATATCTGGTGATTCTTGAACTAACAGATAATATCTAAATTTGTCGGTGCTTGGCTGGTATCGGCATTTAATGTGTGCAGAGTATACATTAGATTGCTTACAATCTAATGTATTTCTTGTTATGTGTTTATGCATCGATGTTATTCAGTGAACTGATGGGTGGCGTGTGTTGCTGGTATTTGCCCATAGGTCCCATGATGTTTCGCGGGGGAGGTGGCATGCGTGGGGGCATGCCCCGCGGAGGCTACGCACCACGCGGTGATGTCGGGAATCGCCCAGTACGTTCGGCCCCGGATCCGCAGCTGAAATTCGATGGGGAATTTGACTTTGAGTCGGCGAATGCACAGTTCAACAAGGATGAAATTGAACAGGAACTGAAGGAGAAGCTGACAGTCAGTAAGTAGTGGCTGATCAGTGATCACTGCTCTTTGCTTTATCAAGCAGCAGCTTTCATATAGTTCTTTAGCGACTTCATCTGTTTAGAGAAATTGAGGGCTGGAAGTTGCCTTTTTCCAATGGACAACTGCATCAGTCTGACAGAGGAGATTATCGGTGCTGAAAATTTCAACGTCATTGCTTCATGTCTTAGAATTTTGTATTTTTGGAGAGAAAAAAATTATTACCCGAAAAACATTTTACATTTTGGGGTGTGCAGTTGCCACAACTCTTCTCTTGCCACAACACCACTGCAGTTCTTGTTATTGAATGTTTTTTCCCTATATATCTGCTGTGGAAAGTCACGTTATTGAGCTCACTTTGATGCAAAAAAATGTCAGCCCTGTTCTGAAGTATTGTGCAGCCATCCATCTGTAGCTGCGTAACCTGAACTCTGATCCTGACCTTTGGTTGTTGATGTTGAACTGAACGGGTTATTCTGCTGTGTCAAGCATTGACAGTTTGCACATTGATTTTGGTTGTCTGTGTTCTCTAGTTTTAAAGTTAGGATACCATACTACAGGACGGATGGGTGAGAGATAGTGGTAGTATCATCGTCATCATCATCATCATCATTTCTGGCAAGCACCACTAAGAGTGCGTAGCGCCAAACGTAGACTTCAATCTCCAGAGTGGACGGTTCCGAGCCAAGACGACTGCTTCGTCCATATTGAGGTCGCTGGATTTCAGATCCTGCTGAATGGTTTTCATCCATGTAATACGAGGACGTCCCAGTAGTCTCGTCCAGTTTCCTGCGAGGGAAGCTGTTAAGATCTGTTTTGCATCTGTTTCATCAGGCATTCGTGCAGTGTGTCCGAACAGGGACAGGCGCCTTGACTGGAGTATGGCTGAGAGATGGGGTTGTTTGGTTAACCTTCTGACTTCGTCGTTGCGCACATGCTGGTGCTGGTAGTAGCATGAGTAGTAGTAACTGGTTCTGTTTGGTCAGACAACAACGACTGAGGTATCAATAGCAGTACATGTAGTAGTACTAGTGGTAGTAGTATCGAGTGTTTTGCTGCTTAGATGACAAGGATTCGGGAGGTAATCGTGACAACAGTGCAGCGGGGTCAGCCGACGAGCAAGAAGACGACGACGACGCAGTTCATTTCTACGACCGATCAAAGTCTTTCTTTGACAACATCAGCTGCGAGTCGTTGGAGCGAGCTAAAGGGTCAGTAGTAGTAGTGGCAGTAGTAGCAACCAGTCTATGGCTGTTGTAGCGTTGTAGTAACACAGACTTGGTGTACTGTCCGTGGCTGTAGTTGCAGTGGTTGCTAAGTGGTCGTTGTTGTACGCTGTGCCAGACGCTTTGATACGATTATGTTGCATGTTGTCTGCTGTGTTTGTCAGTGACACGATTTTGATAATTGATCAGTATCGGGTGAAGAAATGGACAAGAGATAGTTAGTGTCATGTTTTTATTGACTGACGGTGTAAGGGTAAAAGGTAAAGGTGGTGTTTAGCTTTTAGTAGGAAATCCATCACAGAGCTGTGTAGGATCACACAGTGTTAGCTGCCACCCGACACGGGCGAACATGCCCCACCTTGCCCTAGCTAGACAGGCCAGCTGATTTACCTATCCTGGAGGGACAGAAGGCTTAGGCTATGTTGACCTTGGTGTTGGTTATATACGTAGACCAGGGGTCTCAAACTCATTTGGGGGTGCGGATCACACTGCAAGATATCACTCAGTCGGTGGGCCGCATTGTTTTTAGAGACGACAAAATGCAGTAATTAAATACCCCTACAAATGACAGAAGTTATTTTTACAGTATACACTGTAGTTTAGAACTTCAGATTTTTTCCTGTCTCCGACTTAATCTTGCCGCTGATTTGGCAGAAACCAGAGAGTCGACGTTAGTCTTGAAATCATGGGTGTTAGCCAAGCGCAATGTTGCATTCAGACGTTTACTAGTGAGTCTCGATCACAAAGCGGATTTGTTGATCTTCATTTATGAGAAGAACTGTTGACAAACGTACGTACAGCCAAACATCGCCAACAGGCTATTTCGGAGGTTGCAGAGACTAATTTTGGATACTTTGTTATGAACAAAATGGCAGATGGTTTGCCCATTCACCAGCAGTCAGCCATCCAAGTAGTAAGCACTTGATAGTAACCCGACCGGGAGTCTGATTGATGTTTTGATTGTGAGTTTGACACCCCACCAAGCCACCATAGTATCAGCTGTGAGTATCAGTTGGATGTTGTAGTTGTCAGTTAGTTGTTGCAGTCGTAGAATGGGTGTTATAACTGTCAGTTGTAGTTGATGTGGCTGTAGTTAAGTGCCGTTGTTAGTGTGGTAGTGTCGCAGATGTATCTAGTAGTAGCATGCATGTGTACCAGTTTTTTGTATGCAGTGTAGTTGTACGGGCAGTTGTATGTGCCATTGGTCTTTCTCTCCTTGGAACAGTTTTGTTCAATAATTCGTGCACAGCATTTACGTTGTAACTGTCTCCGTTGACTTACCTTGACCCATGCTTTGGTGAAATTGTTGTCGAACAGCACGCTCCGGCAGCTTCAACTTCACTATTCCAGATCTGGCTGCTTTAGAGTGTCCTGTTTTGAGTGAGCCTGTCGGCTTCTGGTTCAGAGATGCAATGCCTCACGGCAGGGTTTTCAATAGCGAACGTTTGGGCGTAAATACGCCCAAAAATTTCAGCCCGTACGCCCAAATTATAAGACATGGACGTCACGACGTCCAAATCAATTTGCTTCTTATTACGTTTATTTGTCTATAATAAGCTGGAAGTTGACGTCAGAATCTGTTTTCCAATGTGTTGTTGGTTCAATAATTTTCACTGGCTGTTGTGTTTCTGAATACATCATTTCATGAAGGTGTGGCACGACAACCATATTAATTTATTCTGTAAACAGTTCTGATCCAGAAACTGCAACTTTCCTTTTGCACAAAGCTACTAAAATTAAATGTTGCTTGTTTTTACAAGAAAGCCCAGCTGTCGCTAGGGAAGATGCGCTACAGTATGTATAGTTCCTGTTACAGTACTGACCTTTAAGGTCATCCGAGGTCAATAATTGTCATGTCGTTTGAAAGTCAATATATGCGACTTTCTATTAATGATTATTAGGTAACTTGGCCCTATTTTTACCATTTCTGAGATAGGCTACTTTACTTGAAATTTTCCATTAGAAATTGCAGCGAAACCGCTGCAGATGGAGACATGGTTACTATTGACAGTCTATAGGATACCGCCAGCGCCCTATCCGATAGTACCATCGCCGACACTCTATGACTAACCGTTTAGTCACAATACTGCACGATTGTCATACCATAGTGCATTATGACCAAAAACGTTATCTAACGTCTTTGGTCATGACCTTCCAAGGTCATCCAAGGCCAATGATTTTCATGTCATTTGAAAGCCAATATGGAACTTCCTATAAGTAATCAATAACAGTCTAGGCCCTATCTCGCACTGATTAATCACAATCATACATCCGTGACAGACAGATTGACAGACAGACAACAGTCATGCCACAGACGCGCTGTTCAGCATGGCTGTAGCGCGTAAAAACTATGACCTACGTTGGTGGTGCGTTACTGATGTGTATGTAGTAAGTCTTGTTTTGCATTAAGTTTTTGCTTGAGTTTTCTTGTAGGCCTACTGCATGACTTCCAGATTTTGTACACTGACGTCCTAATTTTTTTAGCTTGGAAGTCATGACGTCCTGAAAATTCAGGTCTATTGAAAACCCTGCCTCGCGGTCCTTTGCCACATTGTCCAACCATCTATTTTGTGGTCTTCCTCTTTCAGTATTTCCAGTGCAGCCGTAAAAATAATGTGTGGATATCTGTTGGAGTTTAGTTCATTTGAGCAGTGCGGCCAAGTACGACAAACGTCTGAATCTCCGAATCTGTGCTATATTTTGTTTGAGTGCCAGTTTCTTCAGAATGTCTGCGTTGTGCCTCTGCGGCCCAGTCCTCATTACTGACATCTCGGCGACAACTAGTAATCGTCTCTGTGCTGAGAAATTATGATAATGTATTGTACGCGTGTTCTTAGTGCGACGACGCGGCCGAACTGGCGCGAGGAGCGTAAGCTCAACGTGGAGACGTTTGGTGCAAGAAGCGCGTCGATGTACAGTCGTCGTGTTGGCTACCGTGGCAGTCGTGGTCGTGCCGGCCGAGGAGGCTTTATGCGAGCTCCAATGAACAGAGGTAGAACGGTCAAACCTTTAGTGATTTACGCCAAAAGCTGCAAACTGTGAGTGTCTAGCGTGTTTAATTAAGGGGTGTGTATAGCTTTTTATGGAAAACTTACCTGTCACAGAATTAGAGCATCGCCTGCTGTATGCGATCACTCAGTGTTATCTGCAACTTGACACAGGTGACCGTGCTCGCATTAACTTCAGTCAGACAGACCGGTTCTTGGTTTACCTTATCCATGACAGTGGAAGGCTGAGTTGACCTTGGCGTTCTCAAGTACAAAGTCACAGTGACCCCCTACAGGGAAATGTCAGGGAAAATTGTCTAAAAAACTTTCCTAAAAACTGTGTCAACGAACTTTTTAGTATGGTCAAATTTTGTTGGTTCAGTTTTCCACAGGTAGTGCAGTAACAGACATAGAGTACGGTGGTAAAATAACCTGTCGTTTAATGACAAGTTGTGCCAGAAATATTCGTGTCAAAAAATTGTTGAAATTGGTCATCCTTTCGAGTGACAATCAATAATGTTCGGGATGTTTTTTTCCAGACGCGGTGTATATCCCACTGGAAAATTCTTTGAACTATATATATCACTGAAATCTATATTTTCGAGTTGCTTGTGTGTGTTAGAAGGAGATGTGAGTATTACTTATGACTTTGTGTACATTGGAGTTGTGATTCAAACAGCATAGAGTTAAGTTTTCGTGACATTTTTCCATCTGATTTTGTGCCAGTCCTGACAATTATGTCTAAAGATATCTCTTGTCGCAAATATGAATCTGTGATTGCTTGAATCTGTGCCAAGCTTGACTAATCTGAACGTTTCTGTCAGTGGCTACATGTTGTTGTTACTACCCGCAGAAACGATGCAAATGTTGTCGGCATTGTTGCAGAGTTTTTCTCTCTTTTTAAAACAATAACTCATGAGCTGTTGCACTTACGTTGATGAAATCCTGCACAAACTGCCTTTAGAAGCCTACGGAATATTAAGGTCGCGTGTGTTTGAATTGCAAGTTTTTTGGTTTGCATGATACTCCCGTTACCCGTGGGCAAGGCTTGACTGATGCCCCAAAAAGATTAGGAATTTTGTCGGGTTTTCGCTGTTTTGGAGCACGTTTATGGTGTCATTGGAGTCGCCAAAGTAAAGCTATCATTCTGTTCTTTGGATGAAAGATGAGCAAAATTTGTTCAGTCACTTTCTCGCAAGTGCCACCACTCATGAGATAGATAGATAGACATTGGGCGACTTCACTTTTTGACTTAGACTTTTGCTGAGTCTTTTTGCTGAGCGAAAGCTAAAGCTGAACGCTAAAGTCTGTACTTAGACCACAGTTTGAACTGTGGTCTAAGTCTACTGACTTAGACCAAAACGATTAAAAATGGCGGAAAAACAGGTAAACCTAACAGGAAATTAATTAACCATTTATGCTTGGACTTGCTTATTTAATTGCGCCGCACACACAAATAACGTAATTACGTAACATCTGACGTCATTGCATATTCATTACGGCATTTATTTTTGGTACCAGACTGCTTTAATTTACTAAACTATCCGTACGCATAGGACTGTAAATAGTCGCCATGTTTTCACTCAGCTAAAGTCAAAAGTTGAAGTGGATTCAGACTCGGCGAAAGTTAAGCCCTAAAAGCTAAAGCTATCTCTTCCATGCAAATCGAACCGACTTTAGCCAGGTTAGTTTGGCTCAGCTTTGGTCTAAGTAGGTACTTTTGGACCCAGTGAATCGCTGAGACTTTCGCTGAGTCCAAACTTCGGTCTAAGTAGGTAAGTTTAGGCTCAGCAAAAGTCTCAGCGAAATCACTTCACTTTTTGACTCAAGTAGGTACTTAGACCGAAGTTTAGACTCAGAAAAATTCTAAAGTCAAAAAGTGAAGTCGCCCATTGTCTGACTACAGAAAACTTTGTACAAAGCCATGGAACTTAGTCTGTTCCGTATGTGTGCACATGTCTTGTTACTATTATATGATATAACTATGTATGTGCGTCTAGGTATGCGTGGAGGCTATCGCGGTGGTGGCCGGCTGTGGAATGACTACGAGTTTAACTACAACTCAGTAGGTGTTCCACGCAACACTCGCGGCAGGGTTAGTCCTTACTTACTTTCGTGTGCTATAGGCACTGACTTACTGGGTGCAAATGAAAAGTTCTTTTGGGTTTGTCACTCGTTTTCCTGGGCTCTAAATGGAGACGGGATGGAGTGGGGCTCACTTTGTTCAGTTCTCAGCCTACTGCTTTTGTTGCCAATATCGGGCTTCAATAATACCACAGTTGTAATACTGCACTATTTTGTGTTGCATCATTGGTATAGCACTTGACATTGCCCAAAGCAGAGTTAAAAGGTAAAGTCCACGTACTTACTATAGCGCTTCTTACATGCTTCTTCAAGACCAGAAGCGCTTTACAATCTTGGAAGTGGCAGCTGATTGGCATGAGCTAATGATACCGCAGCGCACTATGCGGCCATCCATTGCCCGCACGAACAAACAATTGGACCCGCGGTTTGCAGCAAGCAGACATACCACTGCCCCAGTCAGCCACACTAGGCCTTCACCCCATAGCCCGTAAGCTACTACTCATTTCCCGTCCCACGAAGGGTAGGAGGCTGAGTTGGCCCTGGAAGAGCCTTCCAGAAAGTTTTGGACTTTTTCTTGAAAAATTCCAGGACCTGGAAGATCACGCATTTTTTCCTAAGCTCAAATAGAAATCATTTTTTCCATGGGGGTCCTGGAAAGTCCCGGATTTTTTTTGCCAGCAAAGGAGTGGGAACCCTGTCGAAGTGACAGTTATATCCAGTTTCGTAAATATTACTTTTTCATTAATGTGTTATTATTTCTGCTGTAGCTGCAGGCCGACACTGTCTAGATAGCGTCGATGATGTTGCGGTGATAATGGACAAAATATGGCAGTTTAATGTCATGGCATTCTGCCATCTATTTGTTCTGATGCATCATCATCATCATCCGATCGAGTCTCCTCGGGCAATGGCACGCCACTTGCACTTGTCCTTCATTAGTGTCTTCAACTCCGCTGTAGTCTGAAGTCCGGTATCCTTTTTGAAGCTGTCCACATACGTCAGTCTCTGACTCCCTCTGTTGAACTTTCCTTGGGTTGGTTCCCAGAGTACCAGGTTACTTGCTTCTAGCACGCTATGTCTCACACAGTGCCCTGCAAGTCAAAGTCTTCTTTCCCGGATCTTATTTGATATCCTCGGTAGGTTACCATAGAGGTCCTTATTCGTCATTTTGTCCATCCACGTAATGTTCATGACCATCCTCAGCATACGAGTGTAGCAACCATCTAGTCTGGATTCGTCCCTTGCGGATAGCGTCCATGTTTCACAACCATACAGTATAGCTTCCACAGTTGTGACGAATAGCTTTTTCTTAAGTTCCGCATGCATGGACGACCTCCAAACTTTTTTCATAGAATGCGAAGCTCGCCATGCTAAGGCTTTCCTGATTTGTATATCTTTCTCTGAAGAACGAATGCATAGTCACATGGTTCAGAACAGAAAATGAGCATGATTTCCATGAAAAATCTTTTTTTACTTTCCACACGAAGTTGAAGCTGTACAATACTTGCAGTCTACTTATTTTCCTCTATGGCTCTGAGTGTTGGGCAGTTACTAAGAATGATGTGCACAAGATCGATGCACTTGATCAGTGGTGTCTGAGAATGCTGCTAGGAATCAATTGGCACCAGCATGTGCGCAACGACGAAGTCAGAAGGTTAACCAAGCAACCATATCTCTCAGCCATAGTCCAGTCAGGGCACCTGTCCCTGTTCGGACACATTGCATGAATGCCTGATGAAACTGATGCAAAACAGATCTTAACAGCTTCCCCCGCAGGAAACTGGAGGAGACCACTGGGACGTCCTCGTATTATATGGATGAAAACCATTCGGCAGGATCTGAAATCCAGTGACCTCAATATGGACGACGCAGTTGACCTGGCTCAGAACCGTCCACTCTGGAGATTGATGTCTACATTTGGCACTACGCACTCTTAGTGGTGCTTGCCAGAAATGATGATGCTAATAAGTCAAACGTCTAACTTTGAACAAAATTAGTTGCTGCCGTAGCATTACTCGTAGCTCAGATACTGCCAAGTGAGAACGCTGGGCAAGTTGTTCACATGCATATGTCTCTGTCGTCAGTCTGATTTGGTGTCAGCGTAACGTGCAGAGAATTAATGTGAGTGCATGCGAGAGGCATTGGTTGGTGGCATGGCGTAGTTGGTAACGCGTCTCGGATGAGACGAAGTTACTCTACGCCAGGCCCGGTTAGTACTTAGATGGGTGACTGTCTACAGTACGGAGCCAGCCAACTAGGTCGACTCAGCCTTCTACCCTCTGTCGGATGGTAAAATGAGTACTGGCGTTGGTCAAGGCCATCGCTAGGGAAGAAACGGCGAGTTCTGCGCAACAGTAGGCCCTGTGGCCAGGACTGCAAGCATACCGATCCAGTCTGTTTCTGGCCGACTTGCGCTGTATGCTGGCTTAATTTGGCTCCGCCTTCGCCAGCTCAAAGTGCTGTCATGGGGATGAGCACCCACGCAACGGGCCTAGTTCAGCTTTGCTGCCAAGTGCCTACGCGAAATCTTCTTCTTCATGCGAGAGGCATTCCTGTTTAGTGCTTGAATGAGCTACTTTAAATAGAGATGGGCACACTGGAGTCACAGACCTGTGAGCTGGGTTGGGACACCCGGTCATGTAAACAAAAAAAAACCCGGTGGGTTTTTAGGTGGGTTAAAAGACCAACCCTGAACTTAATCTAACATAGCTTGTTCCACTGGTAGTGAAATATTTGATTCAGGCTAAGTTTTTGAAACGTTTAAACTCACTAATTTGCAAATATTAGTATATTTTGTGTTGTGGGGGCAGACAGAAACTAATATAAATCGACCAGCTGAAAACTTGTAGAAATACCGAAACTGATCACGTTGGGCCTTCTTGTAGTGATTGGTCTGCAGTTTAAAAGATCCAGAAATGAGAACCCAAAAAGATTCCACGAGGCTGACCACATTGGGCTTGAAAAAATGCCGGGTTATTTGCCACCTTGTCTGTGAAAGATGGCTGTTGTCTGCATTTAGTTTATTATGTGCTGGCGTTGCAGGCTCAAGTTGTGAGTTGAGGCAGCATTGTTGAAGACTACAGCACATCGGATGGACTGGACCGACTGGCAGCTTTTTCTGTTGATATTTGTTTTTCTACGGCCGTCTCTTTGATCGATTGTGTCTAAGCGTCATCGAAGCTGTTGGTCAGGTGTCAAAATTAATTATGTTGTTTTGTTCGTATTTGGCTGCATTCGTAACCGCGTTGCTTGAATCAGAACTGGGCTGCTAGATTTTGTACGTTTTGTTAAGTAAGTAAAATTGTTGGTTTTTCGTCATCGTTTTTGTCGATGCTGATAAGTTGCGGCAGCTTTGTGTTTTTTTGTGCAGTGTCTGTGGGAATCGTCGATTTCCTACTCGGCGACCGGTCGGCGTTTAGTTTACACTGCGAGTTGGTGCACTCTCGTCGGTTTGGATGCGTCGTTATTTTTGTTTGGTTTGTTGGTTTCTGGATCTGCATGTTGCAGATTCAAGTTGTACTGAGTTATTGGCGTCAGCTGGCTGGAACGCTAGCGAAATTTTCTCCATCTGGCTGAAATGTATGCGAGCGCATCGACATTAAATGTCGATGGTATGTGCGTGTTTTGTGCAATGTCCATAATTGTCTGTGGTTTGCTGATTAAGCTTGCGAGGAGCCGGTGTAATTATTGTAATGTACTTAGACTAGATTTTGTGTTCATCACTAGACCTCTAGTATTAATAGAACAACTTAGCATGACATTGGTAGCTACCAGTTATCTGTGAGCCATGGAATGTTATGTGCCAAGCCACAGAATTTCCTTATTGCGTGGAATTTTGTCGAGTCTGTACTGGCCGGTGATTGCTTTTATTTTGTAATTGAAGTCCAAGTTTATGAAGCTTTCTGGCAAACATGAACGACCAATACGACTAACATATTAAAAATACACAAATATAAAATATATAGGCCTACTGAAAATTTTTAATAGAGTATGGAATAAAAGTATCCCTTGAATTAAAGCTTTTGTGAAATATAGTTAGCTGTATATCAAACAAGTTAGAATTGAACACATTTAATTGAAAGCATCTAGCACTCGTCATCGAAAATGTGCAAGAAACCTTTTTGGTTTCGTTGATAGTTAACTGCTGGATAGAACTGTATAATGCTGTTGTGGTGTGACATGTTTTAGTCAGTTGGCCATGACTTAGTTCAAAGCTGGCTTCTTCTGCATTGTTATGGACCAACCGAATTCACGGGAAAAAATGCCTGATTTCATGGCAGAATTTTTTAAATGTCTCAAATTTCGCAGAAAATTCACGGAAAGAGTTTCAGAAATTCACGGGCCCCACAGACGTTATTTCGAGATGCTGCGCTATTGCAAACGAAGAAATTTCAGAACAACGAATATTTACTACATTAAGTCAAGACTCAAGACAGTCAATGTCAACTACTTAGTGCTGAAGTGCGTTGACGTGGCAAACAGCAACATCCGTACAAAAGCTGCTGTTACACTCTGGAATTGTCATAAATTAAACTAAAAGTGCTAAAATTCATGAAAAATCACGTTTTTCACGGAAATCGGCGTTTTTCACTTAAGAAGGCCAATTTCATGGAAAATGTCACGGCCGTGAAATCGTGAATTAAGTTGGTCCCTATGCATTGTGTATTGTGAGGTCTTTGTCTCTGGTCTGATTTTGAAAACTTCCTAAGTTCAACTTTTAAATCTTGGGAAGAAGTCAAGCTTGTGAAGATCTTAAGAGAGATTTTTCAAAAAGCTTGAGGAAGGCTTAGGAAATATGCTAGCAGTGCAAAAAACGAGAGCTCATTAGTTGGTTTAGGAAATCACCCAGCACACATGCGGTATTTATTTAGATTTACCGTTTCTATAATGTTATTTTTTTCTGTTGTTTAGAATGAAAGTAAATTTTGTTTCTGCATTTTTGAATCTTTTGATTTGTCGTTGTTTATATTGGAAAGCACTGTCAACAGCATTGAGCGAACGATGGCTGTGCCAGGCTTGGTGACAATGCGTCACTACTGGTTGAGAGCTAGGAATTTGTAAGTGGCTCTTTGAAAATTAACTTACAAAGTTCTTTAGAAAAGCTTACAAAGTTATTAGTTGTTGACTTAAGAACAAGTTAGGATCTGTTGAAGAATCTTGGTAAAATTCAAAATCAGGCGAGTGGCACGTAATATCCACAGAACCAGATCAAGTCCACAGCACAAGTCTTGACTACAATAGTAAGACTTAAGTAAGTGACTTTGACTTGTAGCATAGCTGGTTATCCTTAAATGTTGCGTGTAATTGTTTTGTTAGTCTCAAAGCCTGTTTGATAGGTTCTTGTATGTTCATTTTTTAAAACATTTTTGGTTGTTATGAAGCAATTTGTGTCATGATTTTCGTTTGGTATGAGTGTCTTCTGCTGTCAGTTGTTGGCCATGGCGAAGTTTACTGTCGATGAATTTTTGTAGCCTCTCATTTTCTTCATCGTTTCTGCAGGTAGTAACAACATCATGCAGCCCCAGTCTGTTTGAAGTTGTTCGGCCCACTGTGTGCACTGCAGCGAATGCACTTTGTGTTTCTGCCATTTCTATGTTAGCTTGTGACCCTTATTTCAGACGGTGTGCTTGTATTCCTTCAATTCTACTCACTCACTCACTCACTGCATCTGTATCTAATTCGGTCTTTATAAGTCTTTATTCGGCTATTTTATACATCGGCTGCGAGCCACATCGCCTACCAGCTTGTTGATACCTGTACTGAAGCAGATTTGCTATAAGTCTTGGTGCTTTGAAATGATCGAGTTCATATTTGTCAAACTAGTCGCAGCAAACGTTCAAAAACAACATACAGGTCACTTGCTATTGCATGAGCATTGTTAAGTGAATCAGAATCTCGGTGAAGTGAAAATTATTTCCTCTACAGTTTCCTTGCATTTTATTCACTGAGAAATTTGATCAGTTTATCAGGTTGATAACCCTGTTTGGCAGTCAGTCGTAATTGCAGCTGTAATTTGCCCGATTATATTTTTCATAACGATATAACATTGTGACAAAAGTTTAGCGGAAACATCAAAGATCACTGCCGTCCTAAACGGTGCAATGTACCATTCAAACATTCTCTCTTAAGTGTTTACAGTATGAACTTACAGCATTTAATGCTGGCATGAAGTGATTATAATCTGCATAACATGAAGCGTGCTGATTTCGCAATGGATTGAAATGCATCAGCTGGTTACTGTATGTTACAGTTTCGGCTGCGAAAAGCGAAAAATTCAAGTGGTTGTCTTCTGTATTGGCTACACTGTAGCAGTGGAGTCACTTCAATATATGACCTATACTGTGTCGGGTGGGTCGTTAAACCCTACTCACTCACTCGCTCAAATATCAGACACAATCATCGTTGTATTTTGGCCTTCCCATTTTCCAACAACAATTTCAGCAAGAGTGTTGTGCAGTGTGCATTGAGCACATGATGGCGAATAATCAAAATAATCCAGTGTGCTGATTGATTTAACCGTACAAGCTTTCCAGTTCGTTTTTTTCCAGTGAATTGTTATACAGCGGCGTTATTGTTTTCTGTTGCCAATGGCTTGCAGCTTCTATGCTGCCGATTGAGACATGTTTGTTAGTGTTCATTATACTTGTGCATGTAGTTGGCTTGTGTGAAATTTGTGACATTTATCACAGTCAAAGGGTACACACTCACACAGGTCGCGGTCTGTTATCAAAAACCTACAGGGAAATGGTAGGGGTTAAGGACAGAAACAGCACAGTCAGTGACTAAATGCTTATGAGACTGGAGCATTTGCTTTGTTAACTTAGCAGAGAGAGGTTTTTTATGACGGAATTATTTTGTATCCGAATGTTCGTCCAAATGCCATGGTTCCTACGGTCAGGGGAAGTCAGCGAAAGTCGGGGAATTTTAAGAAGTCAGGGAAAATCCAGACGGTCAGGGGAAGTCAGGGAATTCAAAAGTACCATGGTGCAAAAGTTAACAAAGATGCAGAAAAAAAACAGAACTGTTGCACGCACACTGCATACAGC